>Ga0115002_10000063_pt1 | contig 133725 bp, 127 predicted proteins | sample ArcticOcean_MG_C_8_FD_89576 | JGI IMG/M metagenome (GOLD analysis project Ga0115002, IMG submission 89576) | Marine microbial communities from western Arctic Ocean - ArcticOcean_MG_CB11_86 | ecosystem: Environmental > Aquatic > Marine > Oceanic | place: Arctic Ocean: Canada Basin | collected... | reverse complement strand
TCAGTCCGCCTCTTTCACCCAATCCATCCCTGATCCGACCATCTCCCGGCCCCGCCCACACTCACTTCTCCCCTTATCCTTCGCTTTTCCCGCCCTCAGGGCCTATTGGTGGATGAGATCTAGCCTAGTGGATAGCATGTCCATTCAGCGGATCGGATTCAACGCAGCCTATCCCGAGGCCACCCGAGCGGTCGTCGGGCCTGTAACCATCGGTCAAACGGAGGACACCTTATGAAGCGCATCATCATTGCCGTCGTCGCCGTCTTCGGCGTGCTAACGGTTTCGACGGACGCGGATGCTCAGAGCACCGCACAGACGATTGAGCGTGCCTTGTTGGCGGCTCCCGCGAGGGCTCGTGAGGACGCGTCGGTCATCAGCTGGAATGCCGACTATTCGCATCGGACCCTCAAGCAGGGCACGAGCGACTTGGTCTGCTACGACCGGTCCGGAAATCCCGGCCAGCCAGCGTTCGCCGTGGCGTGCACATCGCGCGGGAATCTGGATAGGATCGCACAAAACAGGCGCTTTTCTGCCGAGGGCGGAGACCGAGCCGGCATTCGAGCCATGGTGGCCGCCGCTGATGCGAACGGCACGCGGGTCCCGCCGGTCTATGGATCGGCGTGGATGGACCTGGGCGGCGACGATCAGGCCAGCGCTAGGCCCCACACGACGATTGCCATGCCGGGCGCCACCGAAGCGAGTTCCGGTTTCCCCGAGAGTCGCACGGCTGGTGGTGCTTTCATCATGGCCGCTGGCAGTTCAGAGGCCCATCTGATGGTCCCCTATATAGTGGCGCCGTAAGAATCTCGGTTAACGGCACGGGAACAAGAGGGGAATAAAGAGAGAGGGGCGTGGCCGCGTGGGCCGCGCCCCTCTTCTGTTTCAACCCGTCCAGACTTCTGTTTCGGACCGTTCCGAACCTTTGGAGCCGGAACTATGGTTGCAGCGCGATCCTCTGGACCCTCCAGCTGAGGATCTCAGCCACGTACAGGTCGTTCTCGTTCCTACAATCGATTGCGTGGGTAGAGGCGAATTCTCCCATCATCCGGCCGGCCCGGCCGAACTTGCCGATGATGGTACCGTCCAACTCCATCTTGTAGATCTCACCGTTGTTCAGATTCCCGGTACCTGCGGAGTTCGAACTGTACAGGTACTGATGCGGGCCCGGCGTAATGCAGATGGCCCACGGCGCGCCAATTCCGTCGATGACGTACTTGAAGTTACCGTCGTTGTCGAACACCTGGATGCGTGAATTACCGCGGTCGCCGACGTACACATTCCCTTCGGCGTCCGTCTGGATGCTATGGAGTGTGTTGAACTCGTTGATTCCCGTCCCGTAGGAGCCCCAGGACGTGATGAACGCGCCCCACTGGTCGAACTTCGCGACACGGGCGTTGTTGTAGCCGTCGGACACGAAAATATTGCCGTCCTCATCCCACGCGACGTCGGTCGGTCGACCGAAGTTGTCGCCCTCAACGCCTACGCCGTCGTTTCTACGAAGCGCCGCGCCCCTCGGTCCCGGATTGGTCAGCGCTTCCGGGTTCCGCCCAAGGGTGAGTAACACTTTCCCCTGTCGATCGAATTTGACGACCATGCTCGAGCCTTCATCGACGATCCAGACATTGTCTTCCGAGTCTACCCGAACGCCATGCGCAAACATGAAGGCGTACAGACCCTGGCCGATCTCTCGGACGAATTTTCCGTTGGCGTCGAACTCGAACAAACAAGAGGACGACCGTCTGAAGTTGCGGTTGGAGCCCAAGTCTACCCGCGAGGCGCCGGAACGCGTGAACACGTACAGGTGACCTTGTGAGTTCGTGGCCACGCCCATGGCTTCGCCCAGCTGAATATCATCCGGCATCGAGAGTAGATCCGGCTGCGACGTGAAGCGGATTTCGGGAACGGACTGGGCAAAAATCGGATTGGCCACCAGCAGCGCCGCGGCCGCCAAAAGAAGTGCAGAAGATCTCTTCATTGTCGAAGTCTCCAAGAATGACTGTGTACGTGAGAAAACGATCACTGGGATCGCCGCTTTATTGTGAGGTCATCCTCGGATTGATGAGGAGCTTCTGAACCCGCCACGTCGTGACTTCCGCGACCAGGAGCTCGTCAGGATTCCTGCAATCGATCGCGTGGACCGAGCCGAACTCCCCGAGCCGTTTGCCGCCAGTGCCAAACCGGCCGATGATCGTGCCATCGAGCTCCATTTTGTAGATTTCGCCAGCGTTGTCGTAGGATTCCCTGCTGTTGCCGGTAGTGTTGGAGTTCGAGCTGAAGAGGTACTGGTGTGGGCCGGGGCTCACGCAGACGGCCCAAGGGGCGCCGACACCGTCGATCACACGCAGGAAGTTCAGATCGTTGTCGAAGACCTGAATTCGACGGTTCCCTCGGTCACCTACGTACACGTTGCCTTGTTCGTCCATGGACATCGAATGAGGCGTGCTCAACTGACCGATCTCCGATCCGTTCGTGCCCACTTCTCCCAGGTAACGGCCTTCGGGGTCGTATTTCACGACTCTGGAGTTGATGTATCCGTCGGTGACGAAAATATTTCCCTGCGGATCCCAGCCGATATCGGTGGGACGCCCGAAGTTGTATGGGCGTGCCGTTGGCCGTGGCCCGCCTCTTTCAGGTGACAGCCCCAGTTGCTGCGCCTCGGGCCTCCTCCCGATGGTCATGATGACCCGGCCTTCGGGGTTGTACTTGATGACCATGTCCGAGCCCTCGTCGACCACCCACACGTTGTCGTCGGCATCGACCCTGACGGCGTGCGCGAACACATGGCCGTACGAGCCGTAGCCGATTTCCCGCATGAACGTCCCGTTTTCGGCGAACTGGAACAGGCGCGTGGTCTAGCCGCTACGGGTAAAGACGTAGAAGTCACCACGTGAATTCGTCGCCACCCCCATGGCTTCACCCATGTAGAGGCCGGTCGGCATCTTGATGAAGTCGGGAATGGACTCATACTGAATCCGGGGGGCATCGGGTGTCTGGGCGAGAACCGAGCTGGCGGCGAAGAGCGCTAGGCCAATGGAGAGAAGTGCAGACTGATTTCGCATGGGATCCCCCGGGCGATGAGCTTACTTGCGCACGCAACTGGCTTGCGAACACCACAAAAGCTTAACCCGGGATTGTTGGATTCGCCCGGAGGGAAGTCAAGCGATCGATCGCCGCGAATCGAGGGTGTCCGTGAAATCCGGCAACGGTGCGCCGAGACCGAACTGGCGTCGGTCTTCGCCGATATGTAAGGCTTGCCGCCGTTAGGGGGACGTACCGACGTTCGCACTTCACCTCCGCAATCCCCCCTCCTCCACGGAACCCTTTGGCTGGGCTCCGTGTCCATACTATGTTTTAAACTATGTTTTAAACTATGTTTTAAAGCTGCGGTGGTGTTTGTATTCGGGGGCGCGTTTCCTCCGTCTTTCCCGGTTTCCCAGTTCTACAGCTGTACTTGATCGGATAGAGGTGTGTCGTGGGCCTACGTACAATCGTGAACTACGGAGTGTCGCCGAACACATTGAAGACGGTGCACCCGCTTGCATTGGCGTTCGCGCTCGTGATGGTGCCAGGCGGGACGATGGCGCAGGAGCAAGGCGAGGCGGAGGCGTCCGTGGTGGTAGAGCGGACGGTGGAGGATCGCATAGTCGACGACCGTACGGCCGAGGTTATGTCTGAAGAAGCTCGGTTGGTCGAAGCGGCCGGCTTGGTCCCGGGGCGGCCCATCGTGCGGCCCATCCGCACGGACACGCCACCGGACATCGATGGCCGCCTCGACGACGAAGTGTGGAGGTCGGCTGCCCGTATCACCGCTTTCGTGCAACAGGCTCCCCTCGACGGCGCGCCGGCGACGGAGGAGACCGATGTCTACGTCGCGTACGACTCCGAAAACATCTACCTCGGATTCCACGCCCATTACGAGGATCCGTCGATCGCTCGTGCGAACCGCGTAGACCGCGACCGCGCGCAAATGGACGATCTACTCACGGTCTACTTCGACACCTTCATGGATCAGCAGCGCGGCTACGACTTCGACGTCAACGGCTACGGTGTCCAGGGCGACGGCATCATCGTCGCGGGTGGCGGCGGCGGTGGGCGGGGCGGCGGAGCCATTCCTCGAGCCGATCGCTCTTGGAACGCGTTGTTCGAGAGCGCCGGCAGGATGGTGGGGGATGGCTTTACAGCGGAGATGGCCATCCCGTTCAAGAGCCTGCGATATCCGAGCCGAGCCAGCGGCGAGCCGCACCGGTGGGGCTTTCAGATCGTTCGCGAGATCAAGGGTAAGAACGGAGAAAATCTCGTCTGGGCGCCCATGTCTCGAGACGAGTCGAGCTTCTTTGCTCAGATGGGCCTGCTCGAGGGCATGACCGACCTTTCCAGCAGCCGAAACATCGAGATCCTCCCCACGTTTACCGCGATCGAGCACGGCACGTTGGACCCCACCATTCCGGGGTTCGCCCATCAGGCCACAGATCCGGATGCAGGTGTGAGCGTCAAATACGGCGTCACCTCCAATCTGACGGCCGACTTTACGGTGAATCCCGACTTCTCACAGATCGAATCGGACCGGGCGCAGATCGAAGTCAACCAGCGGTTCCCGTTGTTCTTCCAGGAGCTCCGGCCCTTTTTCGTCGAGGGTGCCGAGATGTTCGATATTTCGGGCCCAGTGACGTTCTTACATACTCGGACGATCGTGGACCCGGACTACGGCGCTAAGCTGACCGGCAAGATCGGTGGGATGTCACTCGGAGTGTTGGCGGCCAACGACGCGGCCCCGGGGAAGGTGGGGGATGCGCTGGATCCGGCCTTCGAGCAGTCGGCCCAAAGCTTCATCGGTCGGGCAAGATATGATCTGTATTCCGAGTCCAACATCGGCGTCATTCTCACCGATCGGGAATTTCTGGCCGGTCACAGCCGGCTTCTCGGAGCCGATGGTAACTTCCGTTTGACGCGGACGATCTCCGCATCCGTCCGGGCGGTGGGCACCTCTTTGCTCGAGAGCGATGGCGTCGAGGAGCGTAACGGCCACGTGCTCGATGCCGCCGTCCGTCTGAACGGGCGGCACGTCAACGGGTTCCTGTCAGCGAATGAGATTTCTCCGAACTTCGACACCGACGTCGGGTTTGTGCGGCGCACGGATCAACGGCGGCTCAACGGCAACATGGGGTACCGCTTTTGGCCCCAGGGTCGGGTCATCAATTGGGGCCCCCGGATCCAAGTCGCGCAGAACTGGGATTTCGATGGAGTTGTTCAGGACCAGCGCACCGGTGTCGGCTTCCACGTCTCCTTTGCCGGCAATATGAGCTTGTTTACGAATTTCGACCGAGAGATGGAGCGGTATGAAGGGATCGACTTTGACAAGAAAAGGGTTTTTGGGCGCGCGAATGTAAACGCCAGCCGGAGGTTCTCTTTTGGTGCCAACTTCAGGGTCGGGGATGAGATCCTTTACACCGAAACTCCGGAACTCGGGGACCAGATCGGTTGGGGCGTCAACGCGCAAGTGCGTCCTACGTCGAGCATTTCTACACGCCTCGAGCTGAACACGACCCGCTTGACGATCAGTGGCGTCGAAGCGTTCGACGTGAAGATATTGCGTGCCTCGACCACGTATCAAGTCACCCCGAAGTTGGGGCTGAGAAACATCATGGAAGTCGACTCGTTCGATAAGCAGTTCGACTTCAATTTTCTCGCAACGTATCGAATCAACGCGGGAAGCGTCTTCTTCTTGGGCTACGATGACCACTATCAGCAGGCCAACCTGATCGAAGGAGACCCGGACGGGGACGGATTCGACCAGCAACTCTTCTTCAACGACGATCTACGGCGTACCAATCGCGCGATCTTCGTGAAGCTGCAATATCTGTTTCGTTACTGAGCGACTTCCGGTCCCGAGGGGCCTCTGGTCTTTAGCGGATCCTCGGATCAGGGTAATCGGGTACGCGCATCAACCCTCCGATCCCGAACATTCGGCTTAATCCGGCAACGAGCGTGACGTTGGCCGCCCCGCGGTTCCATTCGTCCAGCCGGGTCGCGAGCCCGACGTCGAGCACCGTCCGATTCGACAGTTGGAGGCGTCCACCAAGCTCGGCCCATATGCGGGTCACGCCCGTGTCGACCGGAATCTCGGTATAGACGTTGCCCATGATCAGTCGGCTGCTGAACCCCACCGGGACGTCGAATGCCACGCCCCCCCTCCAATAGTCACCGCTGTCCAACTCCGAAGCCACCACATACCCCCCGTTGCCATGTATCCGGAGTCGGTTGGAGAAGCTTCTGGTGAACAACAGATCGACCCCCCACGGCCCAATCCTCTCGGGAGGCGTCGGACCCCGTAGGGGCGACTGCACCGGCCTGAACGGCGAGACCTGGCCAAGCCCACCCCTCATGTTTGAAGTTGTAAAGGGCCTCGAGCTCCAGTTCCGCAAGTCCGGTTGTCGTACTCGTCCCGTCGTCCGCGGTAGCCACCGACAGGCCCGCTCCGATCTCGAAGTTTCGAAAGAGACCGGTCTCCAACTCGAGAAGACCCTCGAGCGATTTCCGGCTGGCTTCCGTCCATCCCCCCTGTAGCCCGAACTGGAACTCCCACTCTAAATACTTCTTCGGGTATGCGTCGGTGATCTTGAGCGGTCGGCCGGCGTCCAAGGATCTGAAGTCCTCTTGGGCGCTCGCTGTCCGGGCCGAAACAGCGATCATCAGGGCTGCCACGAACGCCGACCTGATTCGGACGCGAGACGTCATCCGGACACAAAACGTGGCCCGGACCCAAGGCGTGATCCGGACCGGAGACGCGGCGCTCATCGTCCCGCCTCCCTCGGAGTCAAAGGCATCATGAGTTGGCCCATCGGAGCCGTCTCCGACTCGGGGTGGCCCTGCGGAAGCCATGATCCGTCTGCAAGCTGTGTCGGGACGCGCATGGCACCCGGTCCCATCGTATGGTCCCCCATGGTCGGTATTCCCGGCGCGGTCACGACGTCCTGGCTTGCATACGTCTGGCTCAGGAGCATCCGCTCAATCTGAGCTTCTTTCTGCTCGCGGCTGAGGCGTTCGTCTACCATGATGTCGTTGGTCATGTCGTGCATCATGTGAAGGTTGTCGAAAATATGGGCAGCCGATGGAAACATCTTGGCGAAGCGAGGCGCCACCTCCGCAACCAACGGCATGTAGTCTGGGGGGTTCAGGAGGACCGAGTCCACAAATAACTCGATGACTCGGTCGAGTTCCTGCTTCTGTGCCTCCGGGGTTGTTTCCATGAGGGCCTCGTACACAGCCGCATGGTGCCAATGGTATGCCCAAAGGATCCCGTTGACCTCCGGATATTTTCGAGCAAAAGTGCCCGCCCATGTTCCTCCCGCCATCATCCACCGGTGTCCATATCCGCGAGTCGAAAACGCCGCGTCCGCGTTCGATAAGTAGTACGCTATTGAGCGCTCCCCGGCCGCTTGCTTGTCGGTCACGGAAGGGTCCGTGAGTATGTCGTAGAGCTGACTGTGGAGGAGGTGCGTCCAGTCCATGGCACGCCCGGTCGAATGAGCCATCCTCATCCAGCCAGGCGCGATGAGTTCGGCCGGCGGCTCGAACTTGGGGGGCACCGAAACAAACTGACGAATACGGGTCGCTAACTCTCCGAACGCCTCCGTGGCGTCTTCACCGTCTGTCAGGGCCACCTCGTAGATGCCGAAGTGCGCCACGTGGGCGGCGTAAAAAGACTGAGCCGCGCTCGTGTGGGTATCGTAAAATGCGAAATTGTAATCCCCAGGGAGGTAGAACTGGCTATTCCGGGGCACCACTCCCGTGCAAGAAACCCCTACCAGGGCGATGAGCAAGACAGTCGTAGAGTACCGCAAGTTGGACCTCCTCGTTTTGGGCCTGTTTCGAGATTCCGCTTCGAACTCAGCCCAAACGAGGAGGGGGAGGCACCGTGTCTGTGTTGGGCGCCATCGTGCCGGGACGGTAAACCACCGGAACCTTCCATCCCCGACTCATCAGTACGAGGTATTCCTCGTATGTAGCCGTGAGGGCCGACGCGCACGCGACAACCGCGCACTGGCCCGCGTGACGCTCCCCGGACGTGCCGGAGTGCCCGGCATCGCTAAACTGCGGTGAACCGTGTGCCGCTCTAGCAGCTGAGGTTGGCGCCGCCGTCGAAGATGAGGCACTCCGTGACGCTGGAGACGAGGTATGACCGGCATGACCCGCGATGCCGCCCCCTGTCCCGGGCTCGAGGTGCGACGCGCTAAGTACGCAGAGCGCTTGGCTGAGCAGTCCCAACGTGTAAAGCGCCAATACGATAGAAGTGACTCGCTTAAGCTGGGAGTCCGGCTTAGAAATCATCCAGGTCGGCGCGGCGACGCTCTCGGCAACGGTGGACGGTAATGGAGTTTCTGTCTTCGATGGCATCGGACCTTTTTTATCTTACCATAGGTTCAGCATGTGCCGTCATTCCTCGGGTGGCAAGAAAGCATCCAGCCCCCTTCGAAAGCATTTCGCTTGACTGGGGGTTAGCGGAACCCTAAAAATCACTCCGCCCGAGGGCTTCTCGGTCAGGGCATCCACAGGAGGACGATGGTTCACATAAGGTCGACGAGGGGTTTTAGACGTGAGCGGTTGGTTTCACGTCTGATCCTGTGGATGGGCCTGGGGGCGGGCGGATTTCTCTTCGCTTCACCCTCTGCTGCCCAGTACCGTCATACGGTAGACGACGCGCTGGTCCGGTCGGTGATGCCCGCGGCCGACAGCTTCTCCGTGAAGGCGGGCCTGCCTCCCGTATTCACTGGGTACGGCCCCGCCACGTCTGACGGATCCGCGCGGAGCGTGGTCGGTTACGTGTTTCTGACCTCGAACGTACCGCCCGCCGAATACGGCTACAGCAGCCGGATCGACGTGTTGGTAGGGATGGATCTGGTAGGGATCGTCACGGGCATACACATCGTCGACTACCGAGAGTCCCTCAGTAGTTCCCGCGGCGACTTTCTGAGGGGAGAGGGCCTCGAGGAGCAAGCCGTCGGCAAACACATCGGCGAGTCCTTCCGACTGGGGGACGATTTTCACGGCGTCAGCGGTGCATCGATATCCGCTCGAGCTCTATACCGGAGTGTCAGAAATGCGGCTCGACGGGTGGCGCTCGCATACTTGCAGCCCTCCGAGTCGACGGCGCCGCCGGCGGCCGGTGAGCTCGCCGACCTCACGTGGCCGGAGATGGTCTCGACCGGCTACGTCCGGACGATGCCGATCGAACGTTTCAACACGGGGGGCTTGGAGCTCTCGTTCGCGTTCATGGGCGACGAGGCTCTCGGAAGTCTGTTCATGGGCGTGGTGAGATACCAGGACGTAGCTGAGCGGATAAACGGCTTGATCGGCGACGATCACGTGATGTTCGTCGGTATCGACGGGAGCGCCGTCTCGGGTTTTCGTAGCAATGCGCTCGCGGTCAGCCAGGGAGAGCAGGTTTATCCGGTCCCGAGCAGGCAAGTCACGTTCTTGGGAACGCCTTGGGAGGGTAAGGCGGCGGAGCAACTGGTTTATACGCTGATCATGCGCTTCGACCAAGCGGTCGATCTCGAGCTGCCGTTTACGGTCATTTACGACGACGGTACGGGCGTTCCGTCCACGGCGGATTATGTGGTGCCGAACGAGGTGTTAGCCGCCGTCCGTGAGCGGAGCGCTTCCCCCGAGCTACTCGCCGCGGGGACTGAGGCGACCTCTCCATCAACGACGGCAGCGGAGACGGGCGCGGTTGGGACTGCCACGACGGGTACGGGCCTTGGGGAGTCCGCCGCCGCCGGGACCGCCATCGGGACTGCCGTCTCTGGAAGCGGATCGACGCCGGGCGCGCGAGCTCCTGGAACGGAGTCTTCCGCGACCGCCTCGGTTTCGGCTGATGCCGATGCAGCGGTGCCCGCTGGGGCGGGGTCGGACGCCGCCTCTGCTTCGACCAGCGAGCTGACCGACACGGACGCGGACGCAGGGCTCGCTCTGGCCGATGGGTCGCTCGATCTCTCCTCTTCCGGCCCGCCGCCAGCTGCTGCGCAAAGCGTCCCTAGCTTCGATTTTGCGACCCTCGAAGACTTCGAAGAAGAGACGGCCCTTTCGCGATTGCTGACCGAGACTCAGTGGGCTCCGGTCGTTCGCCTGGTGCTCCTTCTCGGCCTCGTTTTATACGCGTTCTTCGCGAAGAGCGTGCCGGTGCGTGCGGTGACGCTGGCGGCGACGCTCATCTATCTGGGATTCTTCGACGGTGGCTTCCTTTCCGTCTCGCATATCGCTAGTGGCCTTGCCGTCGGTCCGGGTTTTTACCTCGGCGATATGGCGATGCTGTTCATGATCGCGTTCACGGTCGCCACCACCCTCCTCTTTGGCCGAGTTTTCTGCGGATTCCTCTGTCCTTTCGGGGCCCTACAGGACCTGATCGACCACCTCGTACCGAAGCGTCTGCAACGTAAACTTCCGCAACGGATTCACGACAAAGCCCTGTATATCAAGTACGGCGTTTTGGTCCTGATCCTCGGCTTGGCCGCGGCGCCTGCGCACATCGGGGTCTATCAGTATTTCGAGCCGTTCGGGACCGTTTTCTACTTGAGCAAGTCGCCACTGTTGTGGAGCATCGCAGGTGGATTTCTCGTGGCATCGGCCGTGGTGCCGCGCTTCTACTGCAGGTACGCGTGCCCGCTGGGTGCGGCTCTAGGCGTCGGGTCACTGTTGACGATCTTCCGGATCCGGAGGGTAGAGCAGTGTGTCCCGTGTAAAGTTTGTGAGAAGTCGTGCCCCACGGGCGCCATTCGCGGACCCGAGATCGACTTCAAAGAGTGCGTGCGGTGTAACGATTGTGAGATCAAGCTTTTGACCAAGGCGGGTGTCTGTAAGCACAGCATGGACCTAGTAAAGTCCCGCTTGGTTCCGTTGGAAACCGCGGCTAGGTAAAGATCCGAATGTCGGACACACCTGGGCGGAGCTTTCCACGGCGCCAGGTACTGCGGATTGCCGCGGCAGTGGGTGCGTCGGCGATTCTCGGGGGAGGCCTGCTGAGGGCCGCCCTCCAAGGAGCTGGGCTGCACCGGGTCCAGCAGACCCGTACCCAGATGGGCACCGTGGTGACGATTTCCGCCGTCCACCCGGATGCTGAGGCGGCCCGAACGATGGTGGCTGACACGTTCGATGAGATCGAGCGCCTGGAGAGCCTGCTGAGCCGTCACCGCGTGGGAACTCCGGTATGGCGGCTCAACGACACGGGGCTCCTCGACGCCCCGCCCCCAGAAGTGATCGAAGTGGTTCAGGCCGGCCTCGACTACTCGGCTCTGACCGACGGTGCGTTCGACGTCACGATCGCGCCGCTGCTCAACCTCTACAATTCCAGCTTCGACGAAGGTGGAGTCGCGCCCCCTCCCGAAGAGATCCGAAAAGCTTTGGCTCTGGTCGGCTCCAAGCACGTCCGGATGAGCGAACGAGCGATCGTGTTTGAAAAATCGGGAATGGCGGTCACACTCGACGGGATCGCCAAAGGATACATCGTGGATCGGGCGGTCGAGCTGCTTCAGCGGCGCGGGGCGGACCGGGTGCTCGTCAACGCCGGTGGCGATATGGCGTCGGCGGGCGAGAGTCTCGGAGGGGACGCCTGGAAAATCGGGCTCCAGGATCCGCGGATTGCGAGCCGAAGCCTTGGGGTGATCCGGCTCCGAGGTGAAGCTGTCGCCAGCTCCGGCGACTATGTGCAGTACCTGACGGCGGACATGAGCCTGCACCACATCCTCGACCCCCGAACGGGTAGGTCGCCGGGACACACCAGCGGTGCCTCGGTCGTCGCTCCCTCCGCGATGACCGCGGATGCTTTGTCGACGGCCGCCCTCGTGCTCGGACCGGTAGACGGGATCGAGCTTCTGGACCGCCTCGACGGCATCGAGGGGATGATCGTGACCAAGGACCAGACGATCGTGAGGTCGAAGGGCCTGGACCGATACACGGCGTGACGGCGATCACCGGCGCCAGGGGCGCGGTTGTGGCGTTCGGGGCCCTGGCGCTCGCCCTTGGGACCGTCCGTCTGTCGGCTGCGCAGACCATCGATCAGCGCCTGAGCGACTCCCGCGGGTCCGTCGGAGACACCGAGGGTTTTGTGGATCCATCCGGACGCGCCTTCACGTTTTGTCGGGTCGCCTACACTCAGGTGCGCCGGCAACCGAGAGGGCAAGGCTGGCGCACCGACTACCCGGACGCGGACCGGAACATCATGCTTCGGCTTTCGCAGCTCACGACGACGCCAATCAGGACGACCCAGCAGGGACGCCCCGACCACCTCATCGTACGACTCACGGACGATGAAATTTACGAGTGCCCTTTTTTGTTCATGTCCGACGCGGGTTCGATGTTTTTGTCGTCGGAAGAGGCGGATCGACTCCGCAATTACCTCATGCGGGGAGGGTTTCTGTGGGTCGACGACTTCTGGGGCAGTTTCGCATGGGAAATGTGGGTTGGAGAGATCAGCAAAGCGCTCCCGCCCGGAGGGCATCCTATCGAGGACGTCCCCCCCGGCCATACACTTTTCAACGCGTTATACAACGTGGACGGCATGCCCCAGGTGCCGTCCATTCAGTTTTGGCGCGGCAACCGAGGCACCTCCGAGCTCGGCTTCGATAGTGCCGTGCCGCACCTGAGGACGATACGGGACGACCAGGGTAGGATCGTCGTGCTGATGTCCCACAACACGGACATCGCCGATGGCTGGGAGAGGGAGGGGGAGGACGACGCCTACTTCTTCGAGTTCTCGCCCAAGGCCTACGCTCTTGGGATCAACATCGTCCTATACGCGATGACGCACTGACTGGGGAGCCGCCTCCTAACGTCGCTTCAGACCCACGGTTCCTTCACCTCGGCGCTTGAGTTCCTCGTCGAAGGCGACCAGCTCGTACTCGTCCTCGAACCCGGCACGGTCGGGGGAGGGGAGGTAGGGGGTCAGGTCGAGTTTGGCCGCGAACTCTCGGTCGAAGGCCGCGGCGTTCGAATCCGCGCTGGAGTACACCACCTCACCGAGTTTCCCCTCCTCCAGCTTGAGTCGACGGCGCACCGTTTCGCTGGCCACGAATTGACTCCGAATGGTGGGAAAAGTAAACCGAAGGGAAGTGCTGACCGCTGACGACACGTCCGCGTCGAATTCAGCGGCGATTTCGTGAAGGGCCGCTTCGACCGCAGAGGGGTCCACGGTCCCGTCCTTCATCCTCGCTTTGACGTGCGCGGTCGCCGTCTCCATGGTGACGAATCCCCCAGAGAGGGCTTCCTTGTAGACGAGTCCCAGGATCAGGCGCCGCACGTTCCGGGCCTTTCGTGCGCGATTCTCCCGTCGAACACCCAGGACACGTAGGAGCGGGACGGAGAAGAAGAGGACGCTGAACACCACGGGAACGAGGACGAGGCCCACGAACGCCGCCATGCCGCCGATGCCGAGCTGAGGGAAGATGAACCAGGGTGCGGTCGCGGCCGCCACCAAGCTGAATCCGTTCATCCCGATGATCACGGCGTCGTGTTTCTTCTCGTTGCCCGTCATCTCCAGCGGATACTCCATCCGCATCCACGCTGGGTTCGGCTCCCGGGCCGTCACCGGTCCGTGTGCGCTCGTCATCAGCTCGGGGAACGCATATACGAGTTCACCGTCCGCCGAGACGGTCGGCTCTCCAGCGTAGGAACCGATGAGGCGTCCCATCTCCTCCTCAGCGGCAGGAACCGGGAGCGCTGTATGCTCGACCAGCTCGGCCGTCGTGAGCGCCCCGCGCCGGGCGCGGATGAGCCGCAACGTGCTGCGGTCGAGCTGCTTCTGGGTGGGCTTCGGTCGGTCGGGCCCGAAGACGAACGCAAAGACCTTCTTGTAAAACGGGGGCCGGCTGTCCTTCTCGATGGTCGCCTCCCAACGGCGGCCGTAGTAGGGGCTGCCCAGCCTCCAGCGCGGCGTCCAGATGTAGTACCAGAGCCAAAAACTCGGGAGGTGAAAGTGCCCGCCATGCCCGCCGTGTCCACCGCCTCCGCGCCCCAAACCCCCGCCGCTTCGGCGGTCGTTCCCCCCCCGTGACATCATCGCGACAATCGCCGCCACGACCAGCACAACGAAAACCACGAAGTAGACGACGAGCATCGTCACGATCCACGCCTTGAACGCACCGGTCAGCGCCGTCTTGGCCGCTCGTTTGATCCGCTGCATCAAAGGGACCCGATCTCGCCGGATCAGCTTGCGGTCGAAGAGGTAGACCAACTCTCCAGACTCGGATACTTCGAGATGCCCCTGGTGAGATTCCAAAAGGGTCTTGAGCGTACCCTCGACTTCGTCCCTCGGTAGTCCGACGCTCGAGACTACGTCTCCTACGGTACCACGGCCCCGGAGCGAGCGAAGGGCCTTCAGAACATCGGGCTGGACTTCGGCGGTAGCGACGCTGCTCACGTTGGTCTCGGCTCGGGTGGTTACGGGCCACGCCTCGAGGGTGGTGGTGGATCCGGAAACTTAATCTAAACGCGATAGCGTGGTGGTGAAGAAGCGTCCCCGCGATTTGCCCCCCGACGATACGCTAAGGAGATCCGTATCGGAGCAGAACGGTACTGGTCGTTCCGTTGGGGTCCAGTGTGACGATGTAGAGGCGGTCGTGTTCAGGCTCAGCGATGTCGGTGCTCTCGCCCCCGAGCAGACGGACCAACGAAGGAGTCGAGTTCGAGTGTCCGGCAACGAGGTGTCTGCCTGGCGTGGCGCGGAGCTGGTCCGCCAAATCCTCCAATTCGAGGGCTAGGTAGAATTGGAGCTGGATGCCGAGCCGACGCGCGATCGGCGCCGCCGTGTCCCGAGTACGCTCCAGGTCCGTCGTGTGGATGTGGGTGAGACCCGCATCTTGTAGCATGTCGGCCAATAGCCGGGCCCGCTCGCGCCCGGCTGTCGTGAGCGGAGGGTCCCGCGAGTCGTCGAGTTTTTCGGCGTGCCGCACCAGATACACGATCGTGTTTTCCGTCGGGCTCTGACCGGCCGCGAACGACGTGTTGAGAGCGGTGGCGAGAACCAGCCCGAAAGAGCCCACGAGGAATGGAAGCGGGACGGATCGCCAGGCCGTTCGTTTGAGAGCCGTTCGCATATCCCCGCCTTTGTTCGACCTTTGAATATCAGGTTCCATCCGAACTTCGGACGAACTTCCGTGCGCATCAAGGCGCCACTTCCCACGCTCCGGCGGACTGCTAGCTTAGCTCAACTCCGCGCCCCGATCCGACTCTTTCTATTCGTGAGGGTGAATGTACGTCTACGTCTCGAGCCGGTGTCTACGGCCGGCCGCTCGAATCCCCCTAAGGCCTGTCCTCCGATCCGCGTTGATTCCCCTCGCAATCGGATTTCTGGCTGCGGCAACACCCGCCGTCTCACAGGGCCAAAGCGCGGGTCCGTTGAGCGACCGTTCCTCGCTGGGGGTGGCCGCCGGCGTCTTCAAGTACGAACCATCCGACGACAACGGCTCTCCGATTTTTGCGGTTCGGCTGGACCGCCCGATGTCGAGGTGGGCTCGTTTCGAGATCGGCACGTCTTACACCAGGCCCGAGATTCAAGCGGATGCTGAAGGGTTCTTCGATCCGACGCTCCCCGCCGAGTATACCAATCTTTTTGCAGTCACGGCTGGTATCCAGGCGCGACTGACGGTCGGGCCGCTCGAGCCCTACGCCGGCGTTTCGGTTGGATTCTTCGGCCGGTACGAAGGGGGTTCCGCGGGCCGGTCCTTTGGGCGTTCGACGTTGCAGTTCCCCCTCGGCATCCGTCTTTGGGCCACCGATCACCTCGGTGTGCGGGGAGAGTACCGCTTTGACAAAGACCGTCACGAGGTATTCACGCACTCCGATAGCGAGATGAGTGCGGGGGTGTTTTGGACTTTCTGAGGTGGTTCCCGTTGTCCCGAGACCGTCCGCGAGGTCGTTGTTCTCGACTACCGATAAGGGTAGACTACGGACACAAAGGATGTGCGAAGTGAGGGTCGCCGTCGGGTCCTTCGGGATGCCGGTGGAGGAAAGTCCGAGCTCCGTAGAGCAGGGTGCCGGGTAACGCCCGGGAGTCGGTTTCGGCCGGCGACGGAAAGTGCCGCAGAAAACGAACCGCCGATGGCCCTTTCGGGGGCACAGGTAAGGGTGAAAAGGTGCGGTAAGAGCGCACCGGGCCGCCGGAAACGGGGGTCGCATGGTAAACCCCACTCGGAGCAAGGCCAAATAAGGGACGAGGAGTTGCTCGCTCCACCTGAGTCCTGGGTAGGCCGCATGAGGCCGTCAGCAATGTCGGTCCCAGATAAATGACCCTCCCGCCGTTTACGCGGCGGACAGAACTCGGCTTATTCCGCGCATCCGCTGTTGCGCCCGTAGCTCAGCTGGATAGAGCGCTGCCCTCCGGAGGCAGAGGTCACAGGTTCGAATCCTGTCGGGCGTACTGGAGTAAATAGATGCCCCGTAAGGCGTTACAGCCCTGCGGGGCATCTCTTGTTAGGCACTCGAAAGCGGTCCAGTGACACTCACAGTGACAAGCGTGCCACCTTTTCAGCTCGTTCGGCGAGCACCTCGCGGGGCAGCGTCACGCAGGTCTTCGACGGACTCCACTTCTCCGCTATCGAGATGGTAGACCGCGCCCACGACTCGCAAGGTGCCCGAGGCGAGCAGCTCTGCCAGAGTGCCGGATGGATGGCCCAGGTCCGAGCAGGACTGGCGGACGTTGAGCACCACCGCCTCCTGCGAGTCGGGTAGCCGGTCCGGTAGTCCCAGCTCGCGTTCGCCTGGAGCAGTCGCGAGCACCGCTCGCGAGATGCGCTCGTGGACGGATCCAAAGTGTCCGTCCGGATCCGTTGAGTCTCCGCGCGCCAGAAGGGCCAGCGAATGGGCAACCGCCCCACACCCAGAGTGGCCCAGCACCACGATCAAGCGGACCCCCAGCTGTGTTACCGCGAACTCGAGACTGGCGAGCTGGGTCGGAGCCACGACGTTGCCCGCCACTCGAACGACGAATAGCTGGCCCAGGCCTTGTCCGAACACGATTTCCACTGGCACGCGGGAGTCCGAACAGCCGAGGACCGCCGCGAACGGATCCTGCCGGCTCGTAAGCTCTTGAAGGCTGGCCCCGCCCTCCAGCGCGAAGGTCCCAACGCGCGTGTCGGCCCTGAACCGACGGTTCCCTTCACGAAGGCGCCGAAGGGCGTCCTCCGGGGCGATCGAAATCGTCCGACTATTCATCGAGAGCCGCGGGGGGCACGCCGGACCGTATCGAGCAGCTCAGCTGCCGTGCAGTGACTTTCCACCGGGTGTCTCAGCGGGCGATCCAGATGCACCGCATAGACGTTGCGTCGGCCCTGACGGGACTTGGACACGTACCCGGCGTCACACAACTCCGTCACGATTCGTTGGACCGCCCGTTCGGTGATCCCCACCCGACCGGCGATATCGCGCTCGCGGGCTGACGTGTCCTCAGCGATACAGATCAGGACGTGGGCGTGGTTGGTGAGGAAGGTCCACACCGGACTATTCACCTGACGGCTTCCGTCGGCTGCACACATGTTCGCTCATTTCTCCTTGTTCGCAGGTGATGCCTCCCAAGTCTGCCGTCCGGCCTGGACGGAGATGTGCTTGGTAGGTGGCCCAATCCTACGACGCTCGCTTCTGTAAGGGAAATCGAAAGATCAGCTAGTATCTTATCGTTTTTACGTATAGATAGTCGCTCTTTAGTCCGCTCAAGTCTCTTCCGGCCAAACCCCGTGTATGGATCGGAAATCGTACCCTGACTTAGCGAACGATTCCCTGATTCTATAGCAAGAACTGCAGAAATCGGGGTCTGCCCCGGGGGTCCGCCGCCGCCACCCTCATCGAGAGGTGCTGTTCTGCCTTCGAGCAGTACGAGCAGCCCTTCAACGCAAGCGGAGTGAGCAGGGTGAACACGAACATCGTGAAAATCATCACCGAAAAGGCGGACGGGTCAATGGTGCCCTTTTTGGCGAGTTCGCGAGGATTCTGTTAGGGATCTCGCGAAGCGACCGAGACCCGATTAGGATCCACTCAAGAGGTAATCGCTTGCTCAAAGGATTCTGAACGATGGTGGGTCGTTACGGCACGTTTGTGATGGTAATAGGCACGGTAGTTGGAACGCTCTCTTTCGTTCCAATTTACGGTTCGGCCCAGGATTCCCCTCCCGTTTCGTGCGTTCCGGCCTCCGCTTCCGCACCGCTCGAGGCCCTGGTCCGTTGCGCCGAGGGAGGGGACGCGGTGGCGCAGAACAATCTGGGTGAGTTGTACGCCAATGGTTTGGGAGTGCCGGTGGACCATGCCGAAGGGTTACGCTGGTTTGGACTTTCGGCCGAGCAAGGGTTTGCGGAAGCCCAGTTCAACCTTGGGCGGATGTATGGCCGGGGCGACGGCGTCGCGGCAGACCTGGTCTACGCCTATTTCTGGTGCGATCTGGCCTCCGCTCAAGGCAACGACATCGCGCAGAGCGTCAAAGAACTGCTCGGACAGATCATGACCAGCGAACAAATCGCCGAGGCGCAAAGGTTGTCCCGCGAGTGGACAGCGGCGCATCCGTAAGACTGCGACGAATGACCTTGTGGGACCAATGAGGTGGTCGGGAATTGTTACCGAAAACGGTCACGGGCCTTCAGGCCCGATGCCGTTTTTGATATGGTTGGCGCGGATTCGTCGTGAGGTCCTTCGACTCCGAGGGCCGCGCGCCGCCAGCTAGCATCAGAACCAACCCGAGTCGCCAAACATGATCATCATGAAGTTCGGCGGAACCTCTCTAGGAACCGTCGAATCCATCCGGAATGTCCTCCACATCGTCCGCGGCCGCATCGACCAGGACCCCGTGCTCGTGGTCTCCGCGCACGCGGGTGTGACGAATGCCCTCGTCGAGATCGGCCGAGCCGCCCCCGCCGGTGATGCCGACGTCTCCGGCGTGGTGGATCTCCACCACCGCCTCCTCGAGGGTCTCGACCTGCCCGTGGACCTCCTGGCCGAGCAACTCGGCGAGATGGCCGATCTCGTGCGCGGGATGAAGCTCGTGTCGGAGGCCAGTCCCCGGTCCTTGGATCTGCTCCTGAGTTTCGGAGAGCGGAGCTCGGCACGGCTCCTCGCGGCCTACTTCAACCAGCAAGGGCTGCTCGCCCAACCGGTCGATGCGTTCGAGGTCGGGTTGCGCACCGACAACAACTTCGGCCGCGCTCGGCCGCTTCCGGACGACGGCAGGATTGCCGAGAACATCGGCAAGGTGGAAGGTATCCCGATCGTCACGGGGTTCCTCGGCCGAGATCGCGACGGCAGCATCACGACGCTGGGCCGAAACGGCTCCGACTATTCGGCGGCCCTCTTCGGCAACGCGCTCGGTGCCTCGGAGATCCAGATCTGGACCGACGTCGATGGTGTGATGACCGCCGACCCCCGAATGGTCGAGGGTACACGCCCGATTCCGATCATGAGCTTCGGCGAAGCGAGCGAGCTCGCCTATTACGGGGGCAAAGTGCTCCACCCCGCGACGATCCTACCGGCGATCGAGAAGTCCATCCCGGTTCGGGTCCTGAACACCCACAACGCCGACAACCGGGGCACGGTCATCTTGCCGGAGTACGAGGAGTCCGGTGCTCCTGTCCGGGCCGTCGTGCACAAGAGCGACATTCACCTGATCAACCTCGTGTCGCCGCCGATGCTGCAACAGCACGGCTTCCTCGCAAAAGTGTTCGGGATCGCGGAGGCCCATGAGGTCGACGTCGATCTGGTCGCCACGTCCGAGGTGTCGATCACCATGACCGTCGATCGAGCTGACCATCTACCGGCCTTCTGCGAGGAGCTCGGCGAGTTGGGTGATGTGACGGTGGAGCCCGGCCATGCCCTGATCTGCGTGGTTGGCCAGGGAATCGCACGGACCCATGGCATCGCGGCGCAGGTGTTGGGTACACTCGCCGAGAACGGAGTGCACGTTCGAGTGATCAGTCAGGGCGCGATCAAGGTCAACATCGGGCTCGTGATCTTGCAGAAGGACCTTCAGAAGGCCGTCCGGGCGTTACACGCCCACTTCTTCTAGTTGGACCGGCTACTCGGCAGATCCGCCGGAACAGGGCGTTCGAGCCGGGGCTGGGGTTCGACGGCGCCGGGTCAGGCGCCGGGACGAATCAGAGTGCCGGGGTGTGTCCGTAACGCTCGTAGAACTGATTCGTGAAGGTTTCGGCCGGATCGTAGAACCGTTTGCGATCGAACGCACGGCGCGCAGCGGGATAGGCGCGGTGCAACTGTTCCGGGGTAGGATAGAGCTGGTACGTCAGGTAGTACGTCCCGCCCCGGTCGAGCGCGGCTTCCACCAACTGCCTCGTGACGGCCTGGGCCCGTGCTTGGGCCTCCGCGGATAGCCCCACGTTGCTCAGCAAAACGATCGCGAACGCTGCACCGCCCGGCGCGTAGGAGAGCACCGCCGTGGAGTCGGGGGTCGTATGACGCACCGTCACGCTCAGAACATTCGCTTCGGCGGCGACGAGGATTTCGCGAAAGCGGTCCATGAAGGGCACGAAGCCTTCGACCGGGACGAAGTATTCCTGCAGAATGTCGGTGTCCTGTCGCGAGCGGTACTCGAGAAACTCGATCGGCGCCACCGGTGGTCGCATGGCGTTGTTCCGGGACACAAAATTCGAGTCGTCCAGCGTCGGCTCGAGCTTTTTCTGCAGACTCCAGCGCAACGACTTCGCCCAGTCGAAGCGGCGCGACAGTCCGAAGAGGAACTTGTCGCGTACGACGTGCGCCTCCTCGGCCAGCTCGAACGTTCCGGACGCGCCGGCTGCCGAGCGACGCCAAGTGGCGACCACCAGCTCCCTCAGAAACAACTCGGGGTGGAGGTCGATCGAGGGTCGGGCGACCATCAGCGCGACGTCGGGGTCCGACGCGATCCGTTCGGCGAAGTAGCCGGGAAGCTCCGTGTAGTCCATCACGGCCGACCGCTGCCCGTACAGTTCGTCGCGCGCGACCCGCAGCGTCACGTCGAGGATCACACCGTAGAGGCCATACCCGCCGATCACGAGCGAAAAAAGTTCCGGATTCTCGCTCCGGCTGACCTCGACGACGCTGCCATCCGCGAGCAGTAGCGCGAATCGCTGCACGACCTCGACCATCTGGGTTACGTCGACATCACGTCCGTGGGCGTTGGCGCTGAGTGAGCCCCCCACGGTGAAGATGTTCGAGGACTGCATCACCTCGAGCGCGAGGCCATGCGGTGCGATTGCGCGCTGAACCTCGTCCCAGGTCGCACCGCTTTCCACCGTGACGCTCAGGGCCACGGGGTCGATGGAGCGTATTCGGTTGAACCCGTGCATGTTCAGCACGACGCCGCCCCGGGAGTAGGTGTGGCCCCCTTGACTGTGGCCGCTCCCCGAGATCGAGACTTTGAGCCCACCCTTTCTAGCGTCCGCCAGCACTGCCTGGAGCTGCCCCATCTCGCGGATTTCAGCGATGCGCTCGACGCGCGTGGGTGAAAGACGAGCGACGTCGCTCGCGACCCGCCGATCGTCCGTGCGGAGGAGGTTGTCGTACGAGACCACGAACGTGCTGGCGTAGGCCGTCAGCAGTAGCAGGACGGTTGCGGTAAGCGCCGTTGCCAGTCGTACCGCGACGGGGCGATTCAGTTTTCCCTTGAACACCGAAGCGATCACCTCACTTTGGAATCCTTCTTTTTGGAGAGTCGGCCGGTCGACCCGCGCGACTTCCTGAGCGGGCTCTACATGACGCTGGGATACCGCTACATGAATCCGGACGGGTCGATTCCAGGCAGAGAGGCACTGGTGAGGCTGGAACTGGATCGCGAGGTCACGGTCGATGGTGCCACGTGGCCCGTTTGGCGAGCGGTATCGAAGTCGGATCCCTCCCAGGTCGACGATCGGGGCTTGTCCGAGACGGGTGGATGGGCCCGAGCCACGGTCGAAGGGGGACGGCTAGACTACGGAATCGACCGTTACTACTTCAGTGAGGCTCGCCAGGAGGAGCTCAACCAGCTTCGGGGCGGAGAGTTCTACGTGCTGGTCAGCTTGGGGCGGGACGGGACTCTACGGGTGCAGGATCTGATCTGGGAGCCGGAGGACGGAAACTAGGTCGATGTTCCAGAAGATCTCGACCGATCGAGAGTGCCGCGGAACACTGGACTAGTTCAGCGCGTCTTCGAGACGGCGGTCCGCGATCCGTTGGAAGCGCCCATCCGGCGGTTCTACCTCCGGTAACTCCAACGCTCGCTCCAAGTGGCGTCGGGCCTCCTCCTTCTGGTCGCGATGAAGGTACATCCTCCCGAGGTCCAGGTGGTACAGGATGTAGTCCGGCCTGAGCTCGCTGGCGCGCAGAAGGTACCGCTCGGCGTCCTCCCAACTGGTCAAGTCAATGACGTCACCACCCATAAAATTCGACGCCATAAAACGCTCGACGGTCGAAAGTCTTCGGACCCGGTAGTTGAGAACCCCCAGCGCGTGGTGGGCCCCCGCGTGTAGCGAATCCGCTTCCAGGACCTGGTGGGCCAAATCGTACACCTCACGACTGAGGGCGGCCGCGTCTCGGCCTCCCGACTGGGCCGCCCGGAGCCCCTTCGAGGTCAACAGCCAGTAGAGCCCTTCTAAGCCCTTCGGCTCCACCTCGGACGCACGTCGGGCGTAGGATTCCCCGATCCGGTACCACTGGTTTTGGACGTCTCTGCCCCGGGAGAGCAAACCTTGAGCGACGGCCGAGCGTGTCGCGGCCCACAACGCTTCATACATCTCGGGGCGCTCATCGATCACGTCCTCGAGCAGTTGAAGCGACTCCATCACTTGATGGTCGGAGTAGAGGTCGTTCGCCTCCGACATCCTGGGGTCGAGGGCAGATCTGTTCGTGTCGACGACGGCCTGTGAGCTCCGTCCACGATCTGTGGCCCCTCCCGGGGCGATCTGCACGGCTGTGACGGGCTCCACGACCCATACCACGGCGCTGATAACCGCGACAAGACTTTGTCTGGACGAAACGTTCACCGTAGCGCGCTGCCTACAATTGGTGAAATGATCGTGGGCCCCATCGTGGGACCATGGGACAATCGAGTCTCTGCTACACCGGCGGACCGAAAAAGTCTTCGGAAGTCTGGCTACGAGTGTTACGGGCCGCAACCAGTTGGTAAGTGGGCTGGGGAGGTCGGCTGGGAGAGTTGACACCCGACGATCAATGTCGAACCCTGACGTCGCTTTGGAACGAACCCCCCCCGGGGAACGATCATGATTTGGAACTACACAGCGGTTGGCGATCTTTTTGCCGTCGGTCACACCCTGAACGACGACACGCTGACCGAGTCGCGTCCGTTTTCGGCTCCGATCATCGAAGAAACCCTGGGCGATCTCACCGCGCTCACCGTCTCGATTCTGCAGGAGGGAATCACCAACCGAGATGACACGGTTCTTTCGGCCTCGGGCGGTTTCGATTCCCGTCTCTTACTGGCAGCTCTTCTGCATCTCGGAATCAAGCCCCGGCTCCTCGTTTGTGGTCCGAAGGGCAATTTCGACCGCGATGTCGTGGAGCGGATCGGGCGGACATTCTCCCTGGACGTGATCCCGGTAGAGCTCTGTGCCCAGGATTACGTGGACCAGGCGGATCGGATCGTCGCGCTGACCGGAGGCACCAAGACCGCCCGGCACTGGCACACATACCTCTACCCACTGAAGGCCGGACTCGCCCCTGACTGCAACATCGTGGTGGGGACCAACGGCGAGTCGATGCGATCCTTCCCCACCCGGTTGTGGGGCGAGCGCCTTTTCTACTTCGATCGAGGTGCGCTCGCGCACGCCCAAGTGATCCTACCGAAAGAGCCGTTACTTCGGAGGTTCTGGGCCGCGAGGGCGAAGAATCCCTTCCGCCCCGACCAGTTCGATGGACTGAGCCAGCCGATGTATGAGGAGTTGTGTGGCCCCGGCTCGATTCGCAGAACCGATCGTTTGGTTGCGGTTTGCCAGGGTAGGGACTTTCTGTCCAGCCTCGATCACTTCTACTATCACCAGCGGGTCAAGAATTTCAACGGCAACGGTCTGAAGCTCTATCGCCAATTTGGTGAAGTTCTTGCGCCCATGAACGACCGGCGGTGGGTCGCGGTCGCCAAGTCGATGCCCCGTCGCCAGAAGCTCGGCTCTCGATGGCACCGCAGTGCGATCGAGAAACTCTGCTCGGAACTGCTCTCGTTCCCGTGACGTGCCCCCAGATGTGGTACCACTTCCTATGTTAGGCTTTGAGGCCCCGGCGGCACGGGAAGAAGAAGCGTCGACGGGGCATCCCTTATGCGGACTACGCCACCTGGTTCCGCTCGCCCCTCTTCGTGGACATGGTCATGGACCGACGCGACTCGATCCGCGAACTCCTCAGTCCCGGCCTGGTGGCGGATGTGATGAAATCGGGGACCGTCCCGCAAATCTCTCCGGTCACATCGCTGGCCGTTTTCGCGTCCCTTGGCAGCTCGTGATCAGCCGCGCTATCATTTTCCCGACTCGGCCATCCCCAGGACCCTGAGCTCCTACTGACCCCGATGCGCATCTCCCACCGACACCGATTCGTGTTCTTTGCGAGCCCAAAGACCGGTTCGAGGTCCGTGCGCAAACTTCTCGACGCCCATTCCGAGATCCACGGCCGACCGGCCGATGAACTCACCGAGGACTTCCCGTTCTACAACCACATGCGTCCGGTGGAGCTGCGTGATGTGTTCGAGTCGCGCGGTTGGGATTTCGACGGCTACTTCAAGTTCGTGATGGTCCGGAATCCGTGGAGCAAGCTGGTGTCGCTATATGAGATGTACGCATACCGTGAGGGAGGCCAGCTCTCGAGGTTGAGGAGCCGCTCCACTCGGCACGAGGGCTTCCAGGCCTGGTTACGCACCGTCGATCCGAGCGGTGGCGGGAGTGGACCCGTGGCGCCGGCGGAGATCGAGAAAGGTGTGATTCGTTTCGGGGCGTTGTCTTACGTTGGTTTCGCGGGCGACGAGGACGGTCGGCCACTCGTGGACGAGGTCATCAAGCTCGAGGAGATCGAGAGCTGTCTCCCGCCGCTGCTCGATCGGTTGGGTGTGCCACCCCCGCCCCGAGTCCCCCAAACTGGCCGTGGCCGCTACCGCGGGGGCTATCGCGCTTATTACGACGACGAGACGCGTGAGTACGTGGGGACCCTCTATGCAGAAGATATCGAGCGCTTCGGATATACGTTTTGAGCCCTCGGTCACCAGCGAGGGGGTGTGCTGAAGACGCTCAGCGCACGCGCAGACACCGCTTACAACGGGGGCTTCGACCTTCGGTGTACTTCAAGACGCGCCCCAGACTCACGTCATCGAAGTAGCTACCCAAGCAGAGTGTGAGGCTGTCGGGTTCGGACACGAACGCTTGTACGGCCCAACACCGGCCCATGATTCCACAGAGGAAACAGCATGGTTGGTGAAGCGGAGTCGCTGTTGGTGGCACGCCTGCCCCATCCGATCTCGTGGGCCCATTCATCGAACACCCCAGGGTTTTCGTGCGCTCGGAAACGATCGACCCTCAACACCGCTCGGAAAGAAACTCCCAGAAGACGTTGGATCGCATCGACATCGTGTTCGGTACTGCACACGAGAAAGGTGTCCCGACCCCTCTTGGCTAGGCTGGCCGCCAGCAGTGGCCGGCTCCACTGAATCGCGTGGTGGAAAAGCGTCGCGGGTACACGGGGGTAGTGCTTGAGCCCTGGAAATTTTCGCAGTACATCCTCCGCGCGAACTCCATGGCAACGTGGGCAGGGTAGGCCCACCAAAAACCTCTCGCGAACCCGAGGATCGGATGACGACGTCAATCGCTCGGATACACCCCTCGAGAAGATGCCGGACCTCCTGCGGGCAAATCTCGACGCCATCCCGGTTCGTATGTGTGCCCTGGATCAAACAGTGGCACTCACCGTTGTTGAAGCGCGCGAATCCGAACCCACGGCCGCTATCCAGTTCGCGGAGCACGACGTGGATGAGCCAGGCGTCGGACCCACGAGACAGTCCGTGTCCCGGAGCCTCGCTCTGCCTGACGTCGGATTTCCGAAGCCCCTACAACGACCGCGAGTAGATCCGGCGTTGTGGCGAGATCCCTCTTCGTGCGAGCCAGCGTCTTATGCGGTCCCAAGACGGAATGGTCACGTACGCTCCGCTCCGTCGTATCCGAATTTTTCCAGATCCGGCCGATAGAGTTCGGCAACGCGTGCGCGAAGGTTCGCGTCGTACAACGTCCGCCAGTCGTCTCCCTCGGCGCTCCGTGCGTGCCAGGGAAGGGGAATCGTTCGGCCCAACGCACGCTCGACTGTGCCCCATGCCTCAGGAAGATCTTCCAAGCGGATCCACTGTACGGACTGTTCCTGGGCTTCCGCCAAGGCGACCCGATCGGCGGCAGCCGTCGGTCGGGGCCTCAACCGGGCCGGCACCAGGTAGTGGGTCCGACCGAGATGAAGGATGGTGCGGGTCGCGCGCCTGACCCAGGGCACGACTGATGTGGCCGTTCCCGCATCCCGAAGTACGTCGATCTGTAGACGGAAGTGGCTGTTCCCGTCCCGGACAGCGGGCAACAACTCCACGAAGTCCTCGAAGTCCAGGTCGGCCAAACGTCGTGCGCCCGTAACTGATCGGCACGGCCACGACCCGAGCGCACGGAGCAGGTGGCGCTGACACGGCTCGAGACCGCCATTTCGTTCGAGGGCCTCCATGGCGTCGCGGCACTTGTTACGAAAACACGAGGCAGTTCGGGCCCACGGGTCGCGGACCAGCAAAAACCGTGGCCAATCCTGGTCTTCGAGTGTGGGCCGGAAGGCGGGTTGTGGATAGACGCGGAGGGCAGGGAAGGTGGTCTCGAGTGCATGGAGCAGGGAGCGAGAGGCGACCTTGTGATTCAGAAAAAACAAGAAGGCGGGTTCGGATGTGTGTACCGCGATCGCCATTTCAACTCCCTCCGAAAGCGGATCTGAGGGCACGTGAACGCCAGAGGCCGGACCGCACGATCATCGTGATGGCCGCCCTCGGGGCGAGGTGGGCTCGCCCGGACTTCGAGATGTCCGGTGTATATCCCCCAGCCGAAAGTACCGGGGCCAGAAGGGCCTCGGCCATCTCCAGTCCAGGCGGCGAAAGCACGTCGCGGTACCGACCCACCGCGGCCCCCGACACACCCTGCAGGTCGGAGTTGAACCGGGAGTTCCCGGAGTACTCCGCACCGAGAACGGTCGGCGTGACCAAACTTGCGCCAAAGGGAATATCGAGAAACCGACAAACCGTCTGCATGGTGCCTTCCGGATCCCGCACCAGCCCTTCGTACGGGACCACGGAGACGCGCGCATCCCGTTCCTGCTCGGTCACGACCTGATGCGCGAGGCGCCCGGTGAGTGCCATCTCGAAGATGGTGCGGGAGGGTTCGCGTTTCAGGTTCGATGCCATCACATCGCGCGGATCACGCCTCATCACCAAGATCCTCGCTTCGGCCGGGAACCACTCGAGCAAGGTGTTGGACTCGTAGAGATGTCGAGGGGTTTTTTCGACCCAGCGCGTTCCTTGACGGGCCCCCGTGAGCTCTCGCCATCCCTCCACCAGGGCGAGTAACCGCACCCGCGGGTCACGTGCTCGGCCGAAAGCTCGTTTAAGAACGTCCTCGACGTCCGCTCTCGATAGGGATGGCCGGTGACGGTGAAGCGTCGCCCAGAGCCGCGTCCGGTCGAGTACGGCGTCCACCGGATCCCCGGCCCCGACCCAGTCGAACAGGTGGGATTCGAACGGGAGCACGAGGAGGTCGGGATGGTTGTCCAGGAGCGCCCTCAAGAGGCTCGTGCCGGAACGAGGATGTCCCACGATGAAGGTCGCGGGCCCGATGCTCAAGGCATCCATCGATCACTGAAGGCGCGCATCAGCACAGTAGTGTTTCGGTTTTCGGGGTCCGTACCACCTCTGTTATGGGCTCCCAGACGGCTTCGACGGTAGACCTGCCGTTTGCAGTACCGGGGGAAACTCCCCGGGCGGCTCGGTACGATCAGCTTGGGCACCATGCAGTGAGCGGCGAACCAGGTATCGTCTTCCATCCAGGCGGCTTCGGGAGCCACATCGAGATCCGCCAGCCTGTCGAGATCGAAGAATCGCGGCCGCACCAACACCCCCCCGTATCCATGGAGAATGTCTACCGCCAACGGTTGGCGCAGGCGAGAGCCGCGGAGCGACACCCCCCGCCCGTATCGCAGACCGTCGATCGTTCGGCCCAATAGACCTCTCCGGCGGTCGATCCGGTCCACCGGGACGATGACGCCGAAGCACCCGACGGCCGCGTCTGGATGTGTCTCCGAGGCCTCCAGGAGATCCTTGAGCAGGGTGGGACGGTAGATGCGGTCGTCGTCCACGGCGACCACTCGTTGGTCCGGCCCGCTGGCGAGTAACGCGGGCAGGATCTTGGTTGCGGGTCCCCAATCGGGACAGCGAACCACCTGTACGACTTCGAGGCCTTTTAGCTCCTCCGGAACCGTGTACTCGACCTGTTCCCGGCGACTGTGCTCCGGCAGATGCAGTAGGATCCGCCCAGGAAGTACGTCTTGCAGGAGGAGACTCTTTAGGGTCGGCAGTAGGAACGGCAGGCGGCTCGGAATCGTCGTTAGGCCTACGATGAGGTCCGATCGGCCGCGCGCGGCCGCGTTGGCATCGAGATTTCGGAGGTTCCGCCCCCTAAGCGCGAGTTCATACCGAAGTTCACGGGCGGGCTGTCGACCCTCCAGCCGGCAAAACAGACCATACCCGGCGACAGCAAGCGCCCCCAAGATCAACAGGGTCGGAAGCAAAGCGGTTAGGGGCTCTCGTCAAGCGCGCTTGAGAGGAAAAGAAGCATCAAGGTTCTTCAAAGCGGTATCCGAAGTTCTCGATGTGACGATGGTACATCTTCGCTACGAGTTCTCTGGTTCGATCATTGTAGTAAGTCGAATAGTGCCGACGCACCTGCCGGCTTTTCGTTTTCAGAGACGGCAGCTCAGATGGGGGTAGACCGATCCTCTTACAGACGGATGTGAAGTCGTCTTGGAGATCTTCGTAGCGTATCAGAAAATCGAACTCCACCGAACCCGAACGGTCGAAGTAGAACCGATCGTTGGGCTCATAATAGCGCAACATATGCTTCACGAAGAATTCGAAATTGACCACATCCGTTCTCAGGAACGATCGGGCCATGCTTGCGCTGAGTGCCCAGAAATTTTTTCTCACCCGGTGGGGCTTCGTCCAAAAACGCTTCAAGCTTCGTCCCACGGCTCCTTTGTAGGGGTTCCCCTCGTCCGTCCGGGTAGCCCAGTGATACTGGGACACCACGAGATCCCACGGATTGCGGATGATCGTGAACTTGAAATAATCGTCCCACAGATCTTGACCCAGCTGCTTGCGGACGCGCCTCAGCGTCGCGTGACGCCCGTAGCCTGGCCACTTTTTCCCCGGGTGGGCGTACTGGTCTTCGTCCCACTTGGGATTGAACGCACTAATCGGAGTGACGATGTCGTCGTCTCCGCAGTGCCGTGCAAGTGCGACCTCGACGCTCGTGCCGGCGACCTTCCGCGGCTTGAGGAAAATGAACTTGTGGAGATGGGATATGATCATGGATGGATGGGTGGCGAGCGGGGGTCTGCTCCGGGGAGCGAATGTTGGAGTTCCCTTGCAAGAATAGCAACTTGGTGGGCCAGTAGAATCCCATCCTCCGTCCCATGCTCTCGCAGACGAGATGACGTCCTCGACATGATGTTCCCGAGATGACCCGGCAGATGGGTTTACTTGGGCGGGTACCCGATGGGGTCCCTGCCATCGATCTCGTGTGCCCGTGGGTCGATGGCGACGACCCGCTGCTTCATGCCGACATGCAGCACTATGCCTCGGATTCGGTCCACCTGAACCCGGAGCGCACGCGGGACCAGTACGAGCTTCTCCGGTATTGCCTCCGGTCGGTGGCGATGTTCGCGGGCTGGATCAGAAATGTGCACATCATCACGCGCCGTCCCCAGGTCCCTGCCTGGCTCGACTTGGACAACCCGAGGGTGAATCTCATCCACCACGACGAACTGGACGGATTCGCCCCTTACCTGCCGACGTTCAACTCGACGGCCATCGAAAGCTTCGTCCACGCGGCCCCCGGTGTCTCGGACCACTTCCTTTTCTTGAACGATGACTTTCTTTTCGGGGCCCCCGTGGTTCCGGAGGATTTTTTGACGGCCGAAGGGAAACACCGGGTATACGGGACCTATTTCGGGATCTGGCTTCCGTTCCGTGTTTACAGGAAAAAATGGAAAATCTTCAGCTCGGTGCATCTCGAACACTGTCCACGATTCGTCTACAAACCGTTCTGGGAGGCTATGTTGGACCGAAATAAAAAGGGACTACATCGCACGCGTGGTAGCCGCTTTCGTGTTGGGTCGGACCTCCGCATGGATCGTCTCTACCGGATGTGGATGCTCGGGCCGATGCGGCGGCACGCCGAAGCGGTCAAGGCTCGGGAGCTGCTTCAATACCACCGCTTTCACCGCATCGACAACGCTCCGGATGAACAAGCCCGAGCTTTGGACGCACTCATGGAGATGCGTCCCAAGTTCTATTGTCTCAACGATGACCAGGGAGAGCATCCCGACGCTGAGGTGTGCCACCACGTGCGCGCGTTCTTGGACGCCTACTATCCGGACCCGTCGGAATTCGAACGGCAGGAAGGAGCGTGAGCGTTAGCGTCGTCATCCTGAACTGGAATCGGCCCGTGTGGTTACGTCGGGTGATCCTGCCACTGCTCGCCCGCCACCCGCTCGTGGATGAAATTCAAGTTTCTCACGGGCGTGAGCCCGCGTGTTTTTCGTACAAGAGTCGGCACTGTGACATCATCCACCGCCGCGACTGGCGCCTGAACGATCGTTACGGGCTCGCTTTGCGGTTTGTCGCAGCGAGGGAAGCGAAGAACGAAGCGGTCTTGATCGTCGACGACGACTTGGTCGTGCTTCCTCGTTCGATCACATCGCTCAAGTCCTTCTTCGATCAAGCGCCGTTTACGCTGCACGGGCTTTTTGGAAGACGCATCGGTCCGGACTACGAGTATTCGTACGAGGGGTGGGAGCGAGGGGAGACGCCGATCGTCCTGACGCGTTGTCTCATGATGCACCGATCGTATGCCGATGTGTTCCTCGAAGCCGAGCCATCTGCGGCCGAGCTCATCAAGCGAGGGCTACCCAAGTGGAACGGGGAGGACATTTTCCTTTCGCTCCTTTCGATTCGGGAGTCGGGTACATTGCCTCGGGCGTACGACTTGCCGTTCAAGAACGTGTGGAGAATGCATCGCGGCAGCATTTCCAGGACCGAGGCGCCGCAAAGTGACCCCGAAAAGATGGATCATCGGTCCTATCGTACTTGGTTCACCCGCGAGGCGGTCGAATTGCTCGGCGTACAGGCCCACCTCGAACCGTATCTGAAAAGGTCGAATGCCGATTCCTAGGGGCTCGAGTTCCCTTGGAAAAGAAAATCGTACGTAAGGTTCAGATACACGAGGAAGGAAAACCGGCCCTCACTTCGGCCGTCCTCGTGTCCTGCGTTCGAAATCCAACCGTGGCCCACGTCCCACTCGACGAAAGCATGGCTCCATGGCTGGTACCGTCCTTGCAATGCCAGCCGGTTGGTGGTCTCCAATACACCGTGGAAGATTCCAGGCTTCCCCAACATCTCTTCCCGGGGAGGGAACGGGATGCGGTAGTCACCCTCTCCCTTCCGTTGATACTGATACACGGGCGAAAGGCGAAGGCCGCGTACCGAGGGATACCAGTCGGTCCGCAAGGTGAGTCGGTCGAAGTCCGACCACGCATCTCCGAGCCCCCGATCCAGGTGCATCCAGATCTCGGTGGGTGTACCGGAACGGTACGACCACGCTGAGACCCTTCGGTAGTCGAACCCCAACTCGAGGGCATCCGAGATACCCTGGCCCAAGCTGAGCTGGTACGACGTGGCCTCGATATCACGGTCTTCAACGCCTGTACGAGGGTTTAGGTCGAAGTCGTCGAGCGCGAACTCGCCGTACAGTGTGCTTTGGCCTACGCGCCACCAAAACATCGTGTTGAACATCAGGTTGCCCGAGATTTCGTTCTTGTCAAACGTGGAGCTTTGGTCGACCCAAATGAACTCCAGTGGATTGAACGACCGCAGAACCGCACTCTCTCCCGAACGCAAGACGGACTGGCCGATCGAGACCCGGAAGTCGCCGTGCCGGAAATCGAGCCGGTTGGCCATGATGTAGCGTTGTCGCCCCACCGACGACAACAACTCACCGGCATGAAGCTGTACGTGAAGTTGCCTTTGCCCAGGTCGAGACCGATTTGGGGGTAGCTCGTTGCGTTATCCCCGATCATCATACCCGTCTGGCCTATGGGCCCCCAGTTCCGTTTGAAACGTCCGGCCCAGATGTTGCCCCACGGGAACGCGACCGTCAGGTATGCGTTATCCGTACGTCCGAGGAACTTGAAGCCGCCGGGATTCAACCCGTCGGGATCGCCATTCGTCTCCCGGTGCCAACCGTCCTTGAAGAGTGTCATCTCGGCCGCGACGTTGTGTGTCTCGAGCCACAGGCCACCCCCCCCAGAACGACCAAAGTCGATCTTCCCGCCCCTCGTTTTCCGTCGGACGATAGGGGACCAGAGGATCCCGTCGCCGACTGTCTGCGGCGTTACCCCCCAAGAGAAATTGGATCCCCGCGCGCTGTCCCGCCGCCTCGTCCTCAGACTGCAAGAGCCGCTCTAACTCGAGGGCGAGTTCCTCCTTCAGGGAACGGATCCAGGCGGCGGTTGGCTCAGGTAGCGTGTCTGCGTCGACGTCGGCCAGCTCAGCCGCTACGTCGATCCTGCGATAAGGCTGAATCATGGGATTCAGGCCGGGCAGATACCCCCGGGTCAGAAGCCGCTCGATGGTCTCGTATGTCCACGAGTCGAGCGAGAGAATCCGTGAACCGATCCGACCCGGGTCCTGTGCCGCCACAAGGCTCGGCGCCCACAGGGCGTGCCCCAAGAGCACGACGCAAATGACGATCATGCGCATGCTGGACTCCAATGACTCGGACTTACAATTCTGACTCGTACGCATGGTCGCTCTGCTCACCTGAGTGATTCGTAGCGGCCCCGTCGTCCGCACAGAAGATTCATTTACTGTAGTCGGGCCGGGCGGCTCTCTCAAGCCGGGCTCAGGCGCCTAAGGGCGCGTCCCTCTCGGATTGAGCCCGATAAAGTTCGTAAAACGCCCCACCCCGGGCGATCAGCTCATCCCAGGTACCGCGCTCCACGATGCGGCCATCCTCGAATACGAGGATGAGGTCCGCGTCCCGGATCGTGGAAAGCCTATGTGCGATCACGATCAGGGTGTGTCCAGTCAGCCTTCTCTTGATCGCGTCCGCCACGCCTTGCTCGATGACGCTGTCCAGCGCCGACGTCGCTTCGTCCAGTATCACGATGTCGGGATCTCGCAGAAGAGCCCGAGCCAGCGCGATGCGCTGCCGTTGCCCCCCCGACAGACGCACTCCTCTGTCACCAACGGTCGTATCGAGCCCGTCCGGCAATTCGTCGAGAAATTCGTCTAGACCGACGTCCGCGAGTGCGCTGATCAACTGCTGCTCGGGAACGTCTTTGTCGAGTCCAAATGTGAGATTGTCGCGCAACGACCGGTTCAGCAACCAGACGTCTTGGCTGACGATCGCCATACGCGAATGTAGCGACGAAAGGGAATACTCGCGGATGTCGGTGCCGTCCAAGAAGATGGTGCCGGGATCGCAGTCGAAGAAGCGCGCGAGAAGATCGACAAACGTCGTTTTGCCCGCTCCGCTGGATCCGACGATCGCAGTGACCTTTCCAGCCGCGATCGTCGCGTTCAGATCCCGAAGCCCCTCGGCCGCTTGCGCGTACCGGAAGTCCAGATTGGTAATCTCGATCGCTTGATCGAGCCCTCCGAAGATTTTTTCCCCGGAGGGCACGATGAACTTCCCCTCGTCGGAGAAGAGGCCGGCGACGGCATCCAAACGTGGAATTTCCTCGAACACTTGCAGAGCGAAACGACTGATCAACTTGTAGTCACGTAGCGCTTGCTGAAGTACGATCAGGAAGGCGCCGAAAACCGCCAGATCCGCCGGACGAAAATCGCCCGTGGCGTAGATGAACACGGCCTGCACGAGCAACATCGCTAGGAGGATGGTCACTTCCTCAATGGGATAGCGGATGCTGATCGCCCGATCCCGTCGCACGGCCACGCCCTCTCCTTGGCGGAGGACCTCTTCATACATCTTCGAGGCGGTCTTCTCCTGCGAATAGGCCTTCACCAGCGGTATCGCGCCCAAAAGGTCGAGGATCTGGGCGCGAATCTGCCGGTCTACCTCGACCCCTTCTTCCGAAATGCGTTTTACGGCTTGATTGATCTTGGCCACCAGGCCTTGCACAAGAGGCAGGGTCACGATGAAGGCGATGGAGAGCGGCCCTGATATGGCCACCATCACACCGGCCTTCACGATTAGGGAGACCACATACCGGAAGAGTTCTTGAGCCGCGATCAAAAGGCCGAGCACCGAACTGGACCAGCCGATCTCCGCGTCGATTCGGCCGATCGCTTGGCGGTCGAAGTACTGGCGGCCGAAGTGGAGGACTCGCGCGAACGTTTCCTGACCCACGCTCACCCTGTACCGTTCGTTGCGGGCGGTCACGAACAGCCGGGCAATGTATTGGAGCGCCAACTTTCCGACACGTCCAAAAATAATCAGGCCCGCGACCAAGATCACGAGATATGCGTCTCGCGCAGATGACTCCAGGCCATCCGGCACCAGCACCAAGATCCAACCCCAGGCCCTCGAGGTGTCGAGGAAGTCGAAGGAGTTCTCCACCACCGCGTCCTTGAGCGGGATGAGGAGGGCCAAGGCGAGCCCGTCGAACGCAGTCGCGATCAGGATCAAGCCCATCGGTAGGGCGAGGTGCCACACCTTGACGTTCGCTACCCGCCAATAGTGGCGGAGGACCCCCATGGGAGTCGCTCGCGTCTCATTTTCTGGTGCAGTCATGCGGTCGTCGGATTCTGCTCGCACGTTACGGTATGAATGTCCCCAACGTTGATTATAGCACTGGCCAACGGTGGGAACGACCGGGATCGGCTGTTGCGCGGCACCACACGATCCGTCCTTGTACGGCGACCCGAGATCCGGCGTCTCCCCGGAGCGAGTGGCGTGTGCGGTGCTTCCGTACGTGGCGTGGGCGTTGCTTCCGTACGCGGAGTCTCTGAGATTCCAGGCGGAGTGAGTCTGAGGTCGAATATGAACAAGAGGAGCTCGTGCTAGGGACCTTCCGTACGATCGTGTGGAGTCGGGGCCTGCTCAAAGGAATCGGGCGTTTCTAACGTGGCTCACGAGGGCGGTCGGGGGCACCCCAAGATCTTCTGCGTCGGCTTCAACAAGACCGGCACGACGACGCTCCACAGGATCCTACAGGATCAACTCTCCTATCACTCCGCCCACAAGCCGCGGTGGACGGACTGGTCGATTACCAGAAATCGGTCACGACTAGACCCGTTCGACGCGTTCTCTGATGGGGGATGTGCGTCGGTCAAGAATCTGGACGAACTGTATCCCGAGGCGCTCTTCATTCTTAATACGAGACCGTTGAAACATTGGATCCTCAGTGTGCACAAGGCGGTGGAGCGATCCCGAAGGGCCGTTCGCTGGGCCCTCACCAAGTACGTTCCCCTCGGATGGGTTGCCTCGATCATCAACCGATGGGTCCTCGATAACCGCGAGGAAGCGGTGATTAGGTGGATCCGGATCCGGAACTCGTATCACGAGCACGTAATTCGCTATTTCGAGGGCCGGAGCGAAAAGCTTCTGGTCGTAAATATCGAGGATGAGGATTTTGCGGCCCAGCTAGCGCGATTCCTCGGCGCTGAGGGTGACCTTGCGCCGACCCAGGCGAATCAAGACGGACAGGGCTCGACGGCCCGAACCATACTCGATTCCATCGGGGAGAAATTGGCGGCGAATTCGAGTGACCGGGAGGTCGATGCGCTTTTTAGCTCGTACGGTCTGGACGATCACAGCGACAATCTCACCTTTTTCCTACACCCCCCGATGCGGCTGTCCCGGAGTGCCTCCGATTATTTGTTGGTCCCCCTGCCCTTCCTGAAACCGCTCGTTCGATCGATCTACGGGTTACTCGTGGTGTTGAGATCCAAGGCTCACAGCTTTTTGGCAAAGTGGCTGGTCGATTCTTTGATTCGATTCTTCAGAAGCGAATCGGACATGCACTACTTTACGTCGGTGCGTCGACTGGGCAGTGCCTCCAAATGAAGGGCGAAGCACTTGTCTCTTGAAATCGAACAGGTGGAGGGGAGGCGGGGTACTTCGCGTTTTGTAGATGCCGCGTGGCGCGTCCACGACCAAGCCGCGTCGTCCGGTTGGATCCCGCCTTTGCGGGCCCTCGTGAGGGATGGATTGGATCGGCGTGGAAACCCCTTCTATCAGGAGGCGGAGAGGGCGCTGTTCATAGGCAAGCGCGACGGACGCGTCGTCGGGCGTGTGGCGGCGATCGAGAATCGAAGACACAACGCGCACCATGACGATCGGGTCGGTTTTTTTGGCTTTTTCGAATGTCGGGATGACCAGGAAGCAGCGAACGGTCTATTCGAGCGAGCGGAAGCTTGGCTGGGTGCTAGAGGGTTGGATTCCGTACGGGGTCCGATGAGCCCGTCCATGAACCACGAGTGTGGTGTGCTCGTCGACGGATTCGAGGTCCCTCCCGTGATCATGACGCCTTGGAATCCACCCTACTATGACACGTTGATTGAGCGAGCCGGTTATGGTCGAGCCCGGGACCTCCTCGGATACTACCTCCCCGGCGGAGAGAATCCGGAGCTTCCCGATCGGGTGCGCCGGCTCGCTGAGCGGACGCTCCAAAAAACGCGCCTCAAGTTCCGTGCTTGGAACTTTGACTCCATGGAAGAGGAGGTGAGGCAAGCGTTCGACCTTTATTGCGACGCATGGGAGGGGAACTGGGGCTTCGTTCCACCCTCGTGGGAGGAATTCTGGCACATCGCCAAGGATCTGAAGTCTGTCCTGCATCCCGATTTCGCCTTCGTGGCGGAGGTTGACGGTCGCCCGGTCGGCTTCATAATGATCGCCCGAGACATGAATCGCGTGCTCCGCCGGATACGGTCGGGTCGGCTCTGGCCATGGAACATCGTCCGTCTGCTTATGGGCCTACGCAAGGTTCTCAGCGGGCGAGTCGTGCTTCTCGGGGTTCGGCCGGAGTACCGAAACCGAGGGTTCTTTCCACTTTTCGCGCTGGAGATAACCCGCCGGGCGGTAAAAATCGGGGCCGAAGGGGCAGAGGCGTCATGGATTCTGGAGGAGAATGAATCGTTGACGGCGCCGCTAAACGCGATGGGGCTGAAAGTTCATAGGAGATGGCGCATCTACGAAAAGGCGCTATTTTTTGTAGCGGCTCCCCCATCTCCAACCAGCCTCTAGCCGACGATGATTCCGCGTGTCATCCATCAGACTTGGAAAGATGACGAGGTCCCGGAGCGATTTCTAGCGGCTCAACGCAGTTGGAAAGAGGCACACCCCGAGTGGGAGTACCGCTTCTGGACCGACGTGGACTTGGCGTTGCTGGTGCGCGAAAGAGCGCCTGAACTCCTCCCCCTGTGGGATCGGTATCCCGAGGCCATCCAACGTGTGGATGCCGCGCGATACGTGATCCTCAGGGAGTTTGGAGGCGTTTATGTGGATCTGGACGTTCGTTGCCTGCGACCGCTCGACTCCCTGCTCGATTCCCAGGTCGTGCTCGCGCGGACGACGCCGTTCGGCATTTCGAACCAATTCATGCTCTCTGTGAGGGGACACTCGCTTTTCTACCATGCAGTCGACTCTCTTCCGAGGGCGTTCAAGAAGTGGGGCGGGGTGTGGCCACGGCACCTACGCGTCCTCACGACCGCGGGCCCGCTCTTCATGACGGGGCGGTTGCGAGATCACGGCATGAAGAGCGGGATCCGGATTCTTACGCTGGACGAGCACGGACACAGCGACTCCGATGAGGCCTACGTCAGCCACCTTCAGGGGGATACCTGGGCGGGCTGGGACACACACGTGATCAACTTTTTTCACGATCATTGGAAGTGGCTCGCCGTCGGGGCTGCGGCCTCGGCCGTGCTGTTAAGTAGCCTCTTCTGAGGCTCGCCCGCGCTGAAGCGTACCCTGCACGATTGACGCGATACGATCCGAGCCCCTAAGCTCCGGGGACCGTCCCTCGTCACGTATGACTCGTTCTTTCTTTAGCTGCTCGTTTGCCCCCCGCCTCCGAGATGTCCGAACGCAACATGCCCGAACGCAACATGCCCGAACTCAATGTGCCCGAAGTCGACCTGTCGGAAGGCAACGTGCCCGAAAGCAAGGTGTTTGAACGCACGGTGTCTGAACGCACTCCAGACGTCTTGAACAAGGCCTACGACTTCATGGAGGCGGACGACGCTAGACGCGCGGGCGTCTACCCCTACTTCAAACCTTTCGACTACAACGATGGACCCGAGGCGGTCATCGATGGTAAACGCGTCACGATGTTCGGCTCGAACAACTACCTGGGTCTCACAACGCACCCCAAGGTTCGGGAGGCCGCGGTATCCGCCATCGATAGGTTCGGAACCAGCATGACGGGCTCTCGATTCGTGAACGGTTCGATGAAGCTGCATTCGGAATTCGAAGAAAAAATCGCTGATTTCTACGGAAAAGAGGACGCTTTGGTCTTCACCACCGGTTATCAGGTGAACCTTGCCGTATGCTCGGCGTTGCTCAACGATGAGAACTGCGTCGCCGTGGTCGATCGAAGTGTGCATGCGTCGATCTACGACGGTGTCCGCCTAGGCCAAGCCGCGGGTGGGCGCATGGTTCGCTTCCGTCACAATTCGGCGGCTTCCTTGGACCGGGCACTCTCAAAGCTCAAAGGCGAGCAGGCCGCGATCGTTATGACCGACGGCGTCTTCAGTGCCGAAGGCGACATCGCCAAACTCGACGAGTTGATCGAGGTGGTCCGCAGGCGTGGCGCGAGGCTCTTCGTTGATGACGCCCATGCGCTCGGGGTGATCGGACCTGGGGGTCGCGGAACGGCCCACCACTTCGGGCTGGAGGACGACGTCGACCTCATCGGTGGCACGTTCAGCAAGTCCTTGGCGAGTGTAGGGGGGTACCTCGTCGGGAAACGGAAGGTGTTGGACTACATCCGACACTTCGCACCATCTTTCATGTTTGCCGCAAGTGGCGCTCCATCTTGTATTGCTGCCGCCATGGCCGCTTTCGACGTAATGCAGGAAGAGGGTTGGCGGATTGACAAGCTTCGAGAGAACTACACCTACATGCGGGAGAGGCTCGGTGCGATGGGCTTCGAAACGGGTGGTTCCGAGAGCGCGGTAATCCCGATCTTCATACGTGATGATTCACGCACGCTTCGGTTCTGGAAGACCCTTTTGGACGACTATGCCGTGTACACGAACCCGTTCATTTCACCCGGCGTCCTTCCCCGGAACTCCTTACTACGGACCAGTTTCATGGCGACGCATGAACGTGAACATCTCGATGGGGGCCTCGAAGCCCTCCAGCGTGTGGGCGAAGACGTCGGGGTGATCTGAACCGTCGTGCCGATTCTGTTGACCGGAGCGTCGGGATTCCTCGGCTCTCACATTGCGGAGCGACTCGACGAGAAGGGGGTCGAAGTTCGCGCCCTCGTGCGGCCCACGAGCGACACCCGATTCCTCGAGGGACTCCGTCATGTGACCCTCGTGCCCGGAACGTTGGGCGACAGCCGGGGCCTTCGCGCCGCGATGGACGGCGTCGACGGTGTGATCCACGCCGCTGGATTGGTGAAGGCCGAGCGACCGGCCGACTTCTACCGGACGAACGAAGAGGGTACCGCCAACCTGCTCGATGCCGCCAAGAGAGGAGCTGCGGATATCGGGCGCTTCGTGTTGGTTTCTTCGCTCACTGTGATGGGTCCGAGCGAGGACGGCCGTCCTGTCCCGTCGGACGGGTCGCCCAATCCGGTAACCCACTACGGTCGTAGCAAGCTAGCCGGGGAACGCGCAGCGGGTGCCGAGGTCGACTCGCTGCCCATCACGATTATCAGGCCACCGATGATCTATGGCCCCCGAGATCGAGAGATCCTTCCGTTCTTCAAGTCCGTAAAGTTCGGCGTTCTGCCGCTGACGGGTTTGCCAACTTCCTTGGTGAGTGCCGTTTACGCCGCCGACTGTGCCGCAGCCTGCATCAAGGCGCTCGAAGTGAATGTGCCGAGTGGCTCTGCTTATTTCGTGGAGGATGGACACACGGAAAGCCTGGCGGGGCTGACTGCCCACATCGAAAACGCATTGGGTAGGCGCGCCTGGCTGCGGGTCCGGGTGCCCCGCTTTCTAATGTATGGGGCGGCGGTCGGTAGCGAAGTCTTCGGACGAGTCGCGGGACGCGCGGTCATGCTTACGCGCGACAAACTGAACGAATTGTGGGCCCCTCACTGGGTATGCAGCTCGGGGGAGGCGCAGGCGGCGCTGGGGTGGCAACCCCGTGTATCTTTCGCAGAAGGAGCCCGGATTACGGCCGCCTGGTATCGCCGCGAGGGTTGGCTTTAGATTTAACGCGGGCACAAAACGTGCTGCGATGGTATGTTATATTCGATTCCCGCATCATTGTTGAAGTCCGAGGGGAGGCCGCCGTTGAAGTCCTATGATTTTCTCGTCAAACTTTTAGTCGATGAGTTTGGCGTAAACCCCGGCGAACTCGTGGCTGAGGCGTCGCCGGGGGGTTTGGGCCTAGATTCGCTCTCCACGATGGAGATGGTGAGGGAATTGGAGGAGGAGTTTGGCATCCAATTCTCAACTGAGCAGCTCCATTTCGCCACATTGGGTGAGGCGGCAGCCTTGGCCGACGAGTTGATCGAAGCCAAAGGACTCTGAGCCGCGTGGCTGGTCGCCGCACGTTTATCACGGGCATCGGTCTCGTATCTCCTCATGGTGACGATCCGGAACACGTTTTCGAACGGGTCTTCGCGGGGGAATCTGCGGTCCGGAAGGTAAAGCTCGAAGCCAATCGGGGAGGGAGCGACATGCTCTTGTCACCCGTCGACTTCGATCCCGACGCTCTGATCCCGAAGCTAGCTGGACGTTTCATGGCGCGGGTGAGCAAGATGGCGGTTGTGGCTGCGCACCACGCTTTAGAGGCATCCGGCTTATTGGTTTCCGAGGCCGGACTAGCGGCTGCGGGAGTTTATATGGGGTGCGGTCTGGGGGGCGCGGAAGAGATCCAGGCGCACTACGAACGATACCTGGCGGATCCGCCCAGAAGGCTGAGGGCCGCGACCACACCGATGGTCATGGCGAGCGGTCCAGCGTCGCACGTCTCCATGCGATTTGGTATCACGGGCCCCGTCGTGACCTACTCCATGGCATGCGTCTCGTCGGCGGTAGCGATCGGCGAAGCGTTTCGGGCGATTCGACATGGGTACCTGGACACGGCTTTGGCGGGTGGAGCAGAGGCCCAACTCAACATGGGGACGCTGGCCGGCTGGAGAGAGATGAGCGTTCTCGCGACCGAACACATAACGGGGGCCGGAGCCTCAAGCCGGCCCTTCGACAACCAGCGGACCGGAATGGTTCTCGGCGAGGGTTCTGTTGTTCTGGTGCTCGAGAGTGAGAGCGCCGCCCGCGCCAGAGGTGCTGAACCGTTGGCCGAGATCGTCGGCTATGGGGCCTCCGGCGATGCGCATAACCTTACCGAGCCTTGTGCTGAGGGTCAGGCCCTGTCGATGCGTCGAGCGCTGAAGGACGCGTCGATTGCGGGCGAGTGCATCGGGTACGTCAATGCTCACGCGACGGGCACGATCCTGGGAGATCGAGTCGAGGCGAAGGCCATCAGGAACACGTTCGGGTCACACGCCGGAAAGCTGGCGACAAGCTCCACGAAGTCCGTTCACGGCCACTTGATTGGTGCCGCGAGCGCTCTCGAAGCCGCGTTGACGGTTCGTTCTCTTCAGACCGGTCGCATCCTGCCAACCGCTAACCTGACCGATCCCGATCCGGAGTGTCACCTCGATTGTGTGCCACTGATCGGCCGGGAGGCACCGGAGCTGGAGTACGCGCTTTCGAACTCGTTTGCCTTTGGTGGCAGCAATGCGACGCTGGTACTGCGAAAGGCGATGGCCTAGTTTCAGCTTTCGTTGTGGCAGCTCCAAGGTGAGTTCTTTTCTTGAGGAGGTGGGCGTGACCCACTACGAGTTCTTGGTGGACGTATTGAGCGAAAAGTACGACGTCGCGAAAGAGGTGATCAGCCCAGAGGCGACGCTGACGGAGCTCGGCCTCGATTCTCTCACGGTCGTCGAACTCCTGTTCGACGTCGAAGACGAATTCGGAATCGAGGTTCCGGAGGAGCGTGCCACGTTCCAGACGCTTGCTGAAGCTGCGGCCCTGGTGGACGAACTCGTCCAAGCCAAGGGGGCCTGAGCCGCCCGTGCGTGGCCGCCGCGTCTTCGTGACGGGGCTCGGGTTCGTGTCCCCGCTCGGGGACGACCCGAAGGAGGTCTTCGAGCGCATCTGTCGCGGAGAGTCCGCCATTCGGATGGTCCGGTCCGGTACCCCGGAGATCGGTGTCGACGTGCTGCTCGCCTCTATCGACTTCGACCCTGGCGACCGAATCAAAAAGGCGGACCGGCTCCTAATGGCGCGGTCAGCTCAAATGGCGGTGGTGGCGACAGGAAGCGCTCTGGAGGACTCGGGTCTTTTGACCGACGGGCAGGGCCCCGAAGAGGCCACCGTGCACATGGGGTGTGGTCTGGGGGGATCCGAAGTCATCCAGGAGTCGTACCGCTCGTACATTACCCGCCGCCGGGTGAGGCCTACGACCGTCCCGCTGATCATGGCCAGCGCTCCTGCTTCTCAAGTATGCATGTCTTTCGGGATTCGTGGGCTGGCCCACACGTACTCGGTCGCGTGCGCCTCTTCTTCGGTGGCGATCGGTGAAGCCTTTCGATCGATCCGTGATGGTTACGCCGATGTGGTCATCGCGGGAGGAGCGGAGGCGATGCTCAATGATGGGTCGGTCGCGGCATGGCAAGCCGTGGGTGTGATCGCCAAACAACACAGCCACGGCGCGGGAGCCTCCTGCCGCCCGTTCGACTTGGAGCGGACCGGTCTGGTGCTCGGCGAAGGCGCCGTCACGCTCATTCTCGAGAGTGAGGAGCGAGCCTCCGCCCGGGGAGCGGACTGCGTGGCTGAGATCGTAGGGTTTGGCGCGTCGAGTGATGCACATAAGCTCACGGAGCCGTCCGTTGACGGGCAGGAACGCGCGATGAGGAATGCCCTTAAAGATGCGCGGCTCGATCCTGATTCCGTGGGTTACATCAATGCCCACGCGACGGGCACGCCCAGAGGGGACCCCGTCGAGATCGAGGCGGTTAAGCGGGCATTCGGGGCGGCGGCTCGGGGCGTTGCCATAAGCTCCACCAAGTCCATGCACGGACACCTGGTCGGGGCGTCGGGTGCGCTCGAGTGCGCGGTTACGGCGCTTGCGCTCCGCGAGCGCCGGCTTCCGCCGACGGCGAACTTGACGCGGCCAGATCCCACTTGTGATCTCGACTGCGTGGCCGGTGTGAGCCGCGAAGCTCCAGATCTCGAGGTGGCCCTGTCGAACTCGTTCGCTTTTGGGGGGTCCAACGCCACTCTGGTGCTACGGCGGGCTTGACGGGTGCTGGCCGGTCGCCGGTGGAGGTCCGCCCTTCTTCGGGTCGGCATCCTCGTCGGCGCTACCCTCCTACTCGTAGTCGCGCTGCAGGACATCGAGTGGGGCCGGCTTTTTCAGCAGCTTCGAACCCTCAGCCTTCCGTTGGTGGCCGTCGCAATTGGCCTGAACGCGGCGATCATCGTGCTCTGGGTGGTACAGTGGAGGATCTTGGTACCGGGCGAGCGCTCCGTCACCTGGGCCAACATGTTCCTGGTGGTCTCTTCGATGGCCATGATATCGAACTCGGTTCCCTTCATGGTCGGCCAGGCTTCGGGGGTGTTGCTCTTGGCTCGATATGGGGGTATCGGCAACGCCTCGGCACTGTCCGTTTATACGATGGAGCAGGTGGCCGAGGGGATCGCGAAGGTCGCGGTCGTAATCGGAGTGGCGTGGTTGGCGCCCCTGCCGGTTGCACTCGCTCGGAGCGTGCAGGGGCTCGCGGCTGTGGTTGCCGTGCTCGGTGTCACGTTCGTCGTCCTATCGGTGCGCTTCCGTCATCCTCCGTCTTCGGCACAGCCAGCCGGTGCCCTCGGCCGTATAAAACGCTTCGGAGCCCAGTGGGCCCACTCTCTCGAGGGTCTTCGCACACCGTCGGTGTTCGGAGGCGGAATCGTCATGGCGTTGGGCATGAAATCGGCCGAGTTGGGGGGGATCCTCGTCGTCCAGCGCTCTCTAGGTTTGGATTTGCCGCTGGGGACGGCCTTGTTGGTTCTTGCCAGCGTCAACTTTGCGACGATCGTTTCGGTCTCACCAGGGAACCTGGGCGTGTTCGAAGCCGCGTCATTTGCCGCGTATCGCATCACGGGCGTCAGCGCGGGCGACGCCCTTACTTTGAGCCTGGTGCAGCACGTTTGCTACTTGATTCCGATGGTTGGTGTCGGGTACTTCTACGGCGGGGCGCGGGTGTTCAGCGGACTTCGAGATGAGGGTGCCCCCTCGTGAATGAATCAGATGGGCCGGCGTCCGTCAGCGCTCCAGGTCGCGGCTCAGCGCGCGCGGTGCGCATCGTAATCGCCACTTATCTGGAACCCCATCATGTGGACCGGATTCGGGCGCTGGATCCACGGCTCGATGTCGTTTATGAACCAGATCTGCTTCCCCGGCCCCGCTTTCCGGCGGACCATGTGGGGCACACTCTGGACCGTCCCGGGGAGGACGAGCGGCGGTGGAGGGCGCTTCTGGCCGAGGCCGAGGTCCTGTTCGACTTCGATCGCACCCATCTCGAAGAGCTTCCCGAGTACGCGCTCTCGCTGAGATGGATCCAAGCGACGAGCGCCGGGATCGGCCAACGCGTGGCGCTGCACCGGTACGCGGAGCGAATGCCTGATGTCGTGTTCACTACGGCCAGTGGAGTCCACGCCATACCGTTGGCCGAGTACGCCATGATGTCCATCCTCATGTTCCGCAAAAAAGTCCCGGAGATGCTCGCCGATCAGGCGGAACGCGTTTGGGAGCCCTTTGCCTCCACAGACCTCACTGGGCGCAGCCTGACCATCGTGGGTATGGGTTCGATCGGTCGCGAGGTGGCTCGGGTGGGGTCGGACTTCGGAATGCGGGTCGTGGGTGTGAAACGAACGGTAGCCGGGGTCGATGCGGCCTCTCTGCACCTCGAGTTTCTGCACTCGTTCGATCAGCTCGACGCCGCGCTCGCCGGCGCCGAGCACCTGGTGTTGGCGGCCCCGCACACGCCCGAAACTGAAGGGCTGATCGGCGTGCCCGAACTCTCTTTACTCGCCCCGGGGGCGATTGTTGTCAACGTGGCGCGCGGTGCGCTCATAGACGAAGCCGCTCTGGTCGATGCTCTCGAGTCCGGCCACGTCGGTGGGGCGGCGCTCGACGTATTTTGGGAGGAACCGCTGCCACCCGACTCCCCCTTCTGGACGATGCCCAACGTGTTCGTTTGTTCGCACTCCGCCGGAACCAGCGACCGCGAGAACGACAGAATCGTGGATATTTTTTGCGAGAACCTTCGCCGCTACCTCGCGGGTGAGCCGCTTTTGAACGTGCTGGATACCGCCCGGATGTATTAAAGAGGTGCCCGCGACAGGCCTGGTTTTTCGGTTTGGAGCGTGGCTCTGGAGGCGGTTCGCTCGTATCATGGTAGGAGTTGGGGCCCTCCCCCGTTCCAGGGGCCCGAGCACGGTCATCCGAGGAGGACCCTCGCGGGAGCCCCTCGCCCCACGGAGGTGACAATGCGTCGCACGCACCCGTTTGCGACCTTTTTTCTGACGGCCATCTTGACTGCGTGCGCAGGGGCTATCTCGCCGCCCGTCGCCGCGCCTCCGGTCCAACCCCAGCCTCAGCCCGATCCGGAGCCTCCAGCGCCCGCTTTTGTCCAACCCGTTCTGGGGTTCGACTACGATCTGATCATTGAGAATGGGCGAGTCGTAGATGGTACGGGCAGCGCCTGGTTCTACGGTGACCTCGCCGTAAAAGATGGTCGCATCGCTCGGATCGCGCCCGCCGGCCTGTTGCGGGGTGCGACGGCCGCCGAGCGCGTGGATGCCTTCCGCCACGTGGTATCGCCCGGGTTCATCGACATTCAGAGCCAGTCCCGTTACGCGCTACTCTCGGGCGACAGCCGAGTCATCAGCAAAGTTACGCAGGGCGTGACCACTGAAATCATGGGGGAGGGAACGACGACCGCCCCCGTTAACCCCGCCTACCTCGATCCCCCGGCAGACGACGATACGGATGCGGAGCGCCAAGCCCGCCTTTTTTCGGGCGAACGAGGGTTCGACCGATGGCTTCGTGCGATGGAGGCAAGGGGCACCTCTGTAAATCAGGGATCTTTCCTTGGGGGAGGAACCCTCCGCGCCTACGCCGTCGGATCTCGGATGGGCGAGCCCGGTCCGGCGGAGCTGGACACGATGAAAGCCGTGGTCCGCAGAGCGATGCAAGACGGTGCGTTCGGAATCGCGACGGCGCTCATCTATGCGCCCGGAAACTTCACTTCAACCGCGGAGTTGGGAGAAGTTTCTGCGGCCATGGCCCCGTACGGGGGTGTCTACATCACGCACCTCCGTTCCGAGGCCGACAACCTTCTCGAAGCGATCGACGAGGCCATCGAGATCGGGGCTCGGGGCGGCGTGCCCGTGGAGATCTTTCATCTTAAGGCCGCCGGCCAGGACAATTGGCCCAAAACCGCCCAAGCCATCGCGAAGATCGATTCGGCAAGGGCGGCGGGCATCGATGTTCAGGCGAACATGTATCCGTATGCGGCCGGTAGCACGGGGCTCACGTCCTGTTTTCCCCCTTCGGCTTCGGCCAACGGCAGACTTTTCCGGAACCTTGGCGACGCTGAAGCGCGGGCTCTTATTCGGGCCGAGATCGAGAATCAGGCGGAGGAGTGGGAAAACCTCTGTGCTCTGTCCAGGCCCGGCGGGGTGCTCCTTCTCGGCTTCAACGACCAGGAGAACCGGCGGCGGTATTCGGGACGTTATTTGGATGACGTCGCGCGTGAGATGGGCAAGGACTGGATCGAGACGGCGATGGATCTGGTCCTCGATGAACGCCAACGGATCGGCACCGTCTTCTTCATGATGAGCGAAGACAACGTTCGGCTTCAGATCAAGCAGCCGTGGATGAAGTTCGGGACCGATGCGGGGGGCGTGAATCCGCGCACAACCACGGCGCTCATCCACCCCCGGTCGTACGGCACGTATACTCGGATTCTCGGCCGATACGTTCGTGAGCAACGGGTCGTGCCGCTCGAAGATGCTATCCGGAAGATGTCGGCCGCGGTCGCGACGCGGTTGTCGATTCCCGATCGGGGTGTGCTTCGAGAGGGATTTTTCGCCGACATCGTCATTTTCGACCCCGAGACCGTCATTGACCGGGCCACGTATGAGAATCCCCACCAGCCCTCCGAGGGGATCAGGGACGTTTTCGTAAATGGTGTGGCGGTGGTGCGGGGGGGGGAGCACACGGACGCCAAGCCGGGCATGATCGTGCGCGGGCCCGGCTATCGTCGGGTCCTCCGGAATTGAAACTCATAGGCTCTGGGGACGTATTACTTGAGCAGGAGGAAGACGGGAGCCAGGACCTGGTTTTGACCGGTCAAGTACGCAGGGAGGACGACGATGAGCACCGACGAAAGGATCCAACAACTCCTTCGGGCAGCGTGCAGAGAAGAGCGCGAAGGTGACCCGCAAGTGGCGGAAGGTCTCAGGAAAATAGCCGCGGAATCCCTTCCGGCAGGTGGACAGCAAGCGCTTCCTACGACCGAGTGCCCCGACGCCTGAAGTTCTACCACTCGAGCGCCTGCACCTCGCCCCACGGGACCAGCTGAACATCATTGCGGCGCCCTGTCTGTGTCCCGCCATGCACCAGACGGAGTTCGGCATGAAGGTGTGGATGCTGCTCCTTCGTGGCCCGGCGAAAGGTGATGAGCTGCTCCAGGAAGTCCGATGCGATCGTAGCTCCCGACTTTACCTCGACGCCGTACACACGATCACCGGCCTCGACGATGAGGTCCACCTCCGCTCCGCGATCCTGTCTCAAGTGAAACAGGTCGGCGGGCCTGGCGTTGTGTAGACGTGCTTTGAGGACTTCGGATGCCACCCAGCTCTCGAAGAGGGCCCCTCTTAGGGGATGCAGTCGTAGGTGGTCCGGCTCGCGAATCCCCAGTAGCCAGCATGCCAGGCCCGTGTCGACGAAGTGTAGCTTCGCCCTCTTGATGGCCCGTTTTCGGAGGTTGCGGTGCCACGCGGGGGTTCGGAAGACGATAAAGCTCGCCTCCAGGACGGAGATCCAAGCACGTGCAGTGTTGTGCGTCACGCCCGCGTCCGAACCGAGGCCCAGGAGGTTCAGCTCTTGGCCCGTTCGGGCGGCGACGAGCCGAAGAAACGTGGTGAACGCGTCCAAGTCCGCAACGTTGAGTACCTGCCGGACGTCCCTCTGAACGTAGGTCGCGAGGTAATCTCCGAGCCACTGTGCCGGCACCAAGCCTCGGTCGTAGATCCTCGGATATCCGCCCGTGAACACCGAGCCCCACAGATCGTCCGGATACGATGGAAATCTGCGAAGCTCCTCCAGACTGAGCGGGAGTAGGTGGAGCTGCCCGATCCTACCGGCGAGGGATTGGGTGATGGCCTCGGTCAGCCCGAAGTGTTGAGAACCGGTCAAGATGAAGCGTCCAGGAGCGGGGTCCTGGTCCACCACATCTTGCAGGTAGGAAAACAGGCCGGGGGTGCGCTGCACCTCATCGAGGACGACACCGCCAGGGTATTGGGCCAGGAAGCCTCGTGGATCCTGCACGGCGAATTCGCGGGTGTCGAGCGGTTCCAACGAGACATACGGATGCTCGGGGAAGGTGGCTCGGCACAAAGTCGTTTTGCCGGACTGGCGTGGCCCGGTGACGGCCAGGACCGGCATGCGTTCGGCCAGTGCCTTCAACGGGACAGCAAGCGTTCGGGCGATCATGCGCAAATTGTAAACAGGATTGACATAATACGCAATCTCCCTCATGGCCGCTCCGTTACGAGTTTGCGACCCACCAAATCGGCCCGAAGATGCGAACCTTTGGACTTCGGTGTACCACTCGTCTGAGACCATTGCTGCCCCACACGGCTTTGAGACATCTTGTCTGCCAGGCCCAAGCCATCACCCGCCCGCTGAACGCGGCGCGCACTCCATAGATGACAGCCTCACCGGTGGAGCGTTTGAACGCGGCCCTCGACGGCCGCTACGCTATCGAGCGTGAGCTGGGCGAGGGCGGCATGGCCACGGTCTGCCTGGCCGACGACCTCAAGCACGAGCGCAAAGTCGCGCTGAAGGTCTTGAAGCCCGAGTTGGCCGCCGTGGTCGGAGCGGAGCGTTTCCTCGCTGAAATCAAGACGACGGCGAACCTGACCCACCCGCATATTCTGCCGCTACATGATTCGGGTGAGGCGGACTCCTTCCTGTTCTACGTCATGCCGTATGTGGAGGGTGAGACACTCCAGAACCGCATCGCCCGGGAGCACCAGCTTCCGGTTGACGATGCGGTGCGGATCGCCACGAACGTTTCCGAAGCGCTCGACTACGCACATCGCCACGGTGTCATCCACCGCGACATCAAGCCCGCTAACATCCTGCTCCAAGACGGCAAGCCGGTCATCTCGGACTTTGGGATCGCTCTGGCTGTCGGTGTCGCGGGCGGAGGTCGGCTTACGGAAACCGGCCTGAGCGTGGGCACACCTCACTACATGTCTCCCGAGCAGGCGACGGGCGACCTGAGTGTAGGCGCTGCGACCGACATCTACGCGCTCGGCTGCGCACTGTACGAAATGCTTGTCGGGGAGCCTCCCTACACGGGCAGCACGGCGCAAGCGATCCTCGGCAAGATCATTCAGGGCAAAACAGCGTCGGCTGCCGAAGAGCGGGCGTCCGTGCCTCAGAACGTGGACGCCGCGATCCGAAAGGCTCTGGAGAAGCTGCCTGCGGATCGGTTCGTCGGTGCCCAGGACTTCTCGAAGGCGCTCGGCGATCCGGGGTTCCGGCACGGAGTCGAGGTCACGGCGGGCATGGTGGGTGGCCGGGGACACTGGAACCCGTTGTCGATCGGGATGACCGGCGTCGCCGCCTTGGCCGTCATGTTCGGGGCGTGGGCTCTCACACGTCCCGAAACGACGGGCCAGGTCTCGCGATTCGAGGTGACTCTGCCGGACGGCTTGGAGCCGAATGTGGCGTATCCAGGCGGTGTTACGGTGTCGCCGGACGGCTCCGAGATCGTGTTCCGCGGAACCTCGGAAGGGCTGTCACGGCTCTGGCGTCGATCGCTCGACCAACTCACCCCCACCCCGATCCCCGGGACAGACGCCGCATGGGCCCCTCGCTACTCCCCTGACGGAACGATGGTTGCCTTCTTCGCGGGCGGCAACGCCATCACGACGGTCTCCCTCGCGGGCGCTCCCCCTATGACGTTGGTGGTGGAATTGGCTGCCGGGGGGTGGTTTTTGTGGGGAACGGACGGTTGGCTCTACTTCACCAACGTCGACCAGACCATCTGGAGAGTGCCGGTCGAAGGTGGCCCGTGGGAGCAGGTCACGACTCTGGCAGAAGATGACGCGGTCCACGGTCACGGCGAGGTTCTCCCTGATGGGCGTGGACTCCTCTTCACACGACAGGGTTTTGGGGGGATTCAGGTCGCAGTTCTGTCATTCGAAACCGGCGAGGTAACAACGCTGTTCGAAGGCCTCGACGCCCATTACGCGGCGTCGGGGCACATCGTCTATTCCTCGGTTGAGGGGACCCTCCTGGCCGCCCCATTCGACCTGGGCCGGCTCCGAATCACCGGCCCGAGTCGGAGCCTCGTGGAGGGACTGCTCGTGAACGGCGGTAACGGTTCGAGCTACTCCGCGATGTCCGAGAGCGGAGTGCTCGTCTACCTCACCGGTGAGGTAGGTGGCTACAGCGAGACAGAGCTTGTCTGGGTGAGCCGGTCAGGGGTTGCGCAACCGGTCGAGGCCGGCTGGCGATTCGAGTCGCCGACCGACGACTTCGGGTGGAGCCTATCGCCGGACGGGACGCAGGTGGCCGTCACGGGACACGTCGAAGGGAACCTGGACATCTGGATCAAGGAGCTCTCGGGTGGGCCCTTCGAGCGCTTGACGTTCGATGAGGCGCTTCAAGCGTATCCGGTGTGGGCACCCGATGATCGGATGGTGAGCTACGTGTCGGGCCAGTTGCTGGGCTTCGATGTCTGGCAGAGGCGTGCGGACGGAACCGGGTCTCCGGAGCTCGTCCACGATGACGAGCGTAGCCTGCTTCAGCCCCGGTGGAGCTCGAACGGCGAGTGGATGGTGTTTCGGACCACAGAGGGTGCGGTGGGACGCGACATCGTAGGGCTCCGTCCAGGAGTGGATACGGCCGTCGTATCGTTGGTGGTCAGTGACGAGTTCACCGAGTGGGGACCGGCCCTTTCGCCTGACGGGCGCTGGCTCGCCTACAGCTCCGATCAGACCGGCCGCGAGGAGGTCTATGTCAGACCGTTCCCGGATGTCGGCTCGAGCCTGCACCAGGTATCGGTCGGGGGCGGATCGAATCCCTGTTGGGCGCACGGCGGGGGGGAGATCTTCTACTTGGAAGAGGATGGACGCTTCATTTCTGCATCCCTTCAAACTGAGCCCGCTTTCCGGGTTCTGACCCGGGAGACTCTCTTCACGTTAGGGCCCGAGTACCTGCTCGGTGACGGAGGTGCCGACTATTACGAAGTCGCGCCCGACGATCAACGCTTCTTAATGGGTCGCCGCGCCGGCGAGTCACTTGCCGGCCCCGGAGGGTTCGTCGTGGTTCAGAATTTTTTCGAGGAACTCAGACGTTTGGTGCCCGCGAATTGAGGGCCAGATCCGGTGCCTTGGCGTCTCCGGGGAAGGGTTCGAAGAGCTTCGTGAGCGGATGGGGAGTAATTGACGCCCCGATCGGGCGTCTAACGGACCGGTCACCGCCTGCCGGCAGCGAGCCGGGGCTCTACACCTTCGTTGAGTTACGGACGCCCGCTTCGGCGGAGCGCGCCCCCCGCTTCGCACCCCGGGCCAAACGGGCTTCTTTGGCCTTGAGATTCAGGAACTCCACGAAGACCGAAAATCCCATCGCGAAGTAGATGTACCCTTTCGGGATGTGAAAGCCGACACCCTCAGCGATGAGGCTCGTGCCGATCAGGAGTAGGAAGCTGAGGGCCAACATCTTCACGGTGGGGTGACTGGACACGAAGTCCCCAACCCGCGCGGCTGAAATCATCATGACGCCGACCGCCAGGATCACGGCGGTGACCATGACGGCCAAATCGTCGGCCATACCGACTGCCGTGATGACCGAGTCGAGCGAAAAAACCATGTCCAGGATCGCGATCTGGATCAACGTTCCAGTGAACGTTACGCCGTTGGATCCGGTCCGCGCTCCCTCGGCGTCTCCCTCCATCTTGTGGTGGATCTCACGTGTGGACTTGGTCAGGAGAAAGAGACCCCCGACGATCAGGATGAGATCGCGCCCCGATACACCGTGCCCGAAAAGAGCGAACACGTCCTGCGTGAGCCCCATGATCAGCGTGATGGAGAAGAGCAACAGGATCCGCGTGAGCATCGCGACCGCCAGCCCCAACTGACGGGCCTTCGGCCGCTGCTCGGCCGGCAGTCGATCCGCCAGGACCGAAATGAAGACGATGTTGTCGATGCCGAGAACGATCTCGAGCGTCGTGAGCGTCGCCAGGGCGATCCACGCTTCGGGGCTGGTCAAGAGGTCCATCACACAAGTATGTACCAGGTGCGGAGTCGGAAAAAGAGGCGAGCCTCGCAGCCGTCATTCGACTCGATGATGGATTCGTTCCAACAACGACCCCTCCTCCGACGTCTCAGGAAATGAAGACGAAGACGCACTCCCTCTCGAGGCGACATGGAACTGGCGCTCTTGCCGCGGATCGAGGACGAAGTGGATGACCCGATCGATCTTGGGACCGAAGCGGTGCGCCGGGCACAGTCCGGCGATTCGGATGCTTTCGAGGGGGTCTACCGGGCTCATGTGGGGCGTGTTCACGCGCTTTGTTTACGCATGAGCGGTGACGCCGAGCACGCGCAGTCGTTGACACAGGACGTATTCGTCCGGGCTTGGGAGAAGCTCTCGAGCTTTCGAGGAGACAGCCGTTTCTCGACTTGGCTTCACCGTTTGGCCATCAACGTGGTCTTGTAGGACCGTAGAACGCGGGGTCGCCGACAGGCTCGGGAGCAGGCAGTGGAGGACCTAGAGCGTTACGCGATCGCGGTGACGGAGGCGATGCCCGGAACGAAAGTGGACCTCGAACGGGCCATCGCTGGGTTGCCGAAAGGTGCGAGGGAGGTCTTGGTCCTCCGCGATGTCCAGGGCTTCAAATATCGTGAGATCGCAGAGTTGACAGGTGTGACTCTCGGCACCGTAAAGGCACAAATCCACAGGGCCAGAAATCTGGTCCAAGAGGCGTTGGAGCGATGAACAGACACATCGATGATGCAGTGTTGAACGACTACGTGGAGGGACTGGTACCAGAGGACGTCGCCCGTGAGGTGGACGGTAATCTGGCTTCCTGTAAGGAGTGTACGGCCCGCCTCGAGGCTCTAGCCTTACTGCTCGCCGAGTTGGCGGGGCCCCCGCACGATGCTTCGCCGGCCCGTGATCTGTGGCCGGGTATCCAGGCTCAGATCGGCGCGGGCGGAGCGGTATCGATCTCGCGAGGGCGGGCCGCTGGCAATCGGATATTTTCGTTTCCGCCCGCCGAACTCGTCGCCGCCTCGGTCGTTTGGACGCTCCTGTCCGGTGGGGCCGTATGGATGGCTCTCACCGCTAGGCAGGATCGAGCCGTCGTGGCCGTCACCGAAGTCACCGAGACGGCTGGAGCCCGCGCCGAGTCAAACATGGTCCTTCCTGTCGTCGGCGCCGCGACTACCGAATACGAACGAGCCATAGCCAGCCTAGAGTTCATTCTGGAGCAGGGGCGGGATCAGTTGGATCCCCAGACCGTCGAGACCATCGAGATGAGCCTCAACACCATCGACCGAGCGATCGGCGAGGCGCGCCAGGCTCTTTCGAGCGACCCCAACAACGCGGGCCTCAACAGACTCCTCATCAAGTACGTGCAGTCCAAGCTGAGGGTGCTTCGCCAGGCCTCAGCGGCAATTCAGATCTGACCCGAATAGAACGAGCCATGATCCATTCGACCACCAAAAAGAGTACAAAAACATGAGTGCAGCCATAATCGGGGCCCTGTTCGCCCTCAGCTTCGTTCAGCAGACCGACACCTTGATCGCGGTCGACGGCGCCACCGGGCTGGACGTCGAGAGCCGCGGTGGACGTATTTCCGTGACAACGTGGGATCGCCCGGAGATTCGAATTCGGGCGGATCATTCACGCAGGGCCTCGATCGTCGACTTTGACATCACGGTCCCTTCGTCGCTGAACCTTTCTCTAGAGGGCTGGTCGACCGATGTGACCGTGGAGGGCTCGAACGGGGACATCGATGTGGAAACGTTCGAGGGTGACACCACCATTTCGGGTGGAAACGGATCCGTCACTGCCGAGACCGTGGCGGGGGAGATTCGTGTGGACGGTGCGAATGGGGTCATCGAGGCCAACTCAGTCGCCGAGGACGTACGCGTCTCGAACTCCTCGGGTGAGATCTACGTCGAGACGGTAGGAGGTTCCATCATCCTCGAGGGTCTGTCTGCCACTGTAGTGGAAGCGGGGTCCGTGGGTGGACGCGTCTCCTTCGAGGGTGCGGTGGTCGATGGGGGCGAATACCTCTTCGTCTCACACGGCGGCACCGTCAGCATCACGATCCCCGAAGCTTCCAACGCGTCGGTTACTTTCGCCTCGCTTCACGGGAACATCTCATCGGACTTTCCCGGGACCCCCGATTTGGAGCGGGGGGCCAGGAACACTTTCACGATCGGCAGCGCGGGAGCGCATATCGAGGCCGAGACTTTCGGGGGCCGGATCGTTTTGCGGCGCGGGACCGCCGGCGGTCGCTAGCCGGTTGCCTGCAACTTCTGACACGGAAAGCTCGTCTATAGGTAGGACCGTCGGGGATCGCAACGTAGGACAGCCGGGGGTCGCCCCACCCGGACGCACGCAAGGTGACCGGACATCGGATTTTCCAACCATTGGGGAGGAAACGGGATGGAGACCATGGACTCGAGCCGAAATTCGCCGCTCATCAAGCTGAACGGGCTCAGCAAAGTGTTCTACACCGAGGAGGTGGAGACCCATGCTCTGGCCGATATCCACCTGAGCATAGCCCCGGGCGAGTTCGTATCGATCGCCGGCCCGTCGGGTTGCGGCAAGACGACGATGCTTTCCATCCTGGGGCTGCTGGATTCTCCCACCGGGGGAGAATATTTGTTGGATGGTGAGCCCGTGGCCAAACTCAGCGCATCCCAGCGAGCGAAGATCCGCAATCAGGCCATCGGTTTCATTTTCCAGGCATTCAACTTGATCGGCGACTTGACCGTTTATGAAAACGTCGAGCTGCCGCTGGCGTACCGGGGGATGGCCGGTAGTGAGCGCAAGGAGCGGGTACAAGCATCGCTCGAGCGGGTTGGCATGGCGCACCGTATGGGGTCACTACCCTAGCCAGCTTTCGGGCGGTCAACAGCAGCGTGTGGCCGTCGCCCGCGCGATCGTGGGTAAGCCGCTCATCCTTTTGGCAGACGAACCCACGGGTAACCTCGACTCGAAGAACGGCAACGCCGTCATGGATCTGATGAACGAACTCCATGATGAGGGGGCGACGATCTGCATGGTGACGCACGACCCACGGTACTCGGCCGTGGCGGGCCGGGCGGTCCAGCTGTTCGACGGACAGGTCGTGGACGAGACCGAAGCCGAGCGGGAGGCGAGCGCCGAGCATTTGGTAGAGACCGATCACGGGGGATAGCGGCTCCGGGAGCCTGTCGATCCCTTTCTTCCCCAAATCGCCCTGACCCCTCACGAATCGTCACTGACCTTGCCAAAAGTCAGCCGGGACCGTGGTGTAGCCTGCCGGGCCGCCACTGCGTCGGGCCCACGCAGGGGCGTCGGCACGTCAGATCCATCACAAAGTGCGTGGCCGATGCGTGCGCGTGGGCCGCAATTTTCGTATCATCCGCTTTGCCCACTGGGCGGGCCTCAAGCGCTTGAGGATCTGAGAACGGATGAACGGATCAGAATTCGAGGCTTTAGTGGCAAGTCAGTGGACGTCGGTCATGATGATTCTGGGTCTTCTCGAGGAGGTAGCATGTTAAAGCGGCTCCGTGGTGGTGTCTTGGCTCTGGTGGTGCTCCTGGGGGCTGCGCAGGCGGCCTCGGCACAGTTGAGCGGCCTCGAGAACGGAGAGTGGCATTATTTGGGGGGCGACGCTGGGCACACGCGGTCCGCTCCGGGCTTGACCCAGGTCAACGCGTCCAACTTTTCCGACCTCCAGGTCGCTTGGACCTACAGGGGAGACAACTACGGGCCGGCCGTCGAATACACCGTCCGGTCCACGCCTGTCTACGCGGACGGCGTGTTGTACACGGTCATGGGTCAGCGGCGTCAGGTGGTGGCCATCGACGCCGGATCGGGCGAGACGCTCTGGGTGTTCCGAGAACCCGAAACCATGAGGTACCTGCGGTCGCCGAGGACGGATTTCGGAAAGGGCGTTGCCTACGCTGAAGTCGACGGACGAGGCGTGATCTTCATCACTTCGCCCGCGTACTTCCTTTGGGCTCTGGATGCGAAAACCGGACTGCCTCTGGAAGACTGGGGCTCCCCGATACCGGTGGACGATTTTCCCCAGACCGGGGGCATCGATCTGATCCCGGACCTCGTTGCCGATTGGGATCCTTGGCTGAACAGGACGACGGGACCGTACGACCCGGAACACGGCATCCCACAGCAGCTGGGCATGGTCACCAGTTCGTCGCCCCCCATCGTTGTGAACGGCGTGGTGGTGGTTCTCGTGGGTCACGAGCCCAGCTACGACCAGACACGGATCGAGAACGTCCCGGGCGACATCATGGGCTACGACGCCAGAACCGGAGAGCACCTCTGGAAGTTTCACGTCATCCCGCGGCCCGGCGAGGTCGGCCACGAGACGTGGGAGAACGACGCGTGGCAGTGGTCGGGTGACTTGTCGTCGTGGGCTCCGGCATCGGCCGACCCTGAGTTGGGGCTGGTCTACCTCGTAACGAACGCGTCGACGGTCCAGTCGTACGCAGGCCATCGTCCCGGGCACAACCTTTTCGGGGGCAGCGTCCTCGCGTTGGACGTCGCGACGGGCGAGCGGAGATGGCACTTCCAGATCCATCACAGCGACCAGTGGAACTACGACATTCCCACCGCTCCTATCCTGTTGGATCTGACCGTGGACGGAGTGGAGATCCCCGCCTTGATTCAGAACACGAAGCAGGGCCTCGTCTTCGCTTTCAACCGGGAGACCGGCGAGCCGATATGGCCGATCGTGGAGCGCCCGGTCATCCAGACCGAGGTTCCGGGCAATTATACGGCGCCAACGCAGCCCTTTCCGACACGGCCGGAACCGCTGGACCGGATTGTCACGGACGGCATCACCGACGAGTTCATCATTGACTACACACCGGATCTGAACGCACAGGCGAAAATTTCCTTGAGTCAGTTCCGGGCCGGGGGCCTCTACGTACCGGGGCTGCCGTATCCTCACAACGACGACTACCTCAACAATGTCGGCTGCGTGGGCGGGTTGAACACATACCATCCGCCCGTCGCGGACCCCACCACGGGAATCATGTACGCTTCCCACCGCCGGGGCTGCAGCGCCCCCTCGTTCATGGTGCCCACGGACGGAGTGGACGAACCGCGAGGGTTGGCCGGACAGAGTGAGGAGTCGTGGAGGGGGCGGGAACGGCACACGCCCACCACGGGGACTACGGTGGCGCGGTTTGCGCCCGGCGGCCCCCGCGTGGCGCTTCCGCTGATCGAGGGCCTGCCGATCTACAAGCCCCTGCTTCAAGCCCTCGCGGCGTACGACATGAACACGGGCGAAAAGCTGTGGGACATCCCGATCGGCGAGACGCCTCAGCGCTTCCGAGACCACCCTCTTCTGCAGGGCGTGGGTGATATCCAAAGCGGTGGAACCGGCAACTCCATCCAGTTGGTCATGGGCGACCTCCTCCTACAAACCACGGAGGACCTTCGGGGAGATACCGAAGTGAACGAGAACGGAATGGCGATGTTGCATGCCCGCCATAAGCGGACGGGTGAGATCCTGGCGAGCGTCGAGCTCCCAAGGCCCGGCCAGTATGGGATGATGGCCTATATGCACGAAGGAAAGCAGTACATCGTGCTTCAAACAGGCAGTGCGAAGCGTAATCAGCCGGGAGCGCTGGTGGCGCTGGCGCTGCCTTAGATCTAGCTGACGATGACGGAGGTCCGGTATCCAAGCGGTTCGTCGACGAGCCGTTTACCCGTAGGCAGGGCAACTTGTACACGGCGGAAGTCAACGTGCGCGCGCGTGCTCAGAAGTTCACCATGACGGGGTTCGCACCGGCTTCCCCGATGTAGGTGCAAGCCGGGCCTTCCGATGGGGCTCTAAGACTGGCTGATGTAGCCATAAGAAGTGCCCGGCCCACCGCTTGGTGAGCCGGGCACTTTGCCGATCGCTACGGGCGCCGGATTCCTGCTATCGCGAGACCGTCACCTCAACGTATCCGTTCGTCCAGCAGCACTGGTTGTCATACCCGCCGCCGAGGACCTGAACGAGCAGGACGTAGTCGCCTGGTTCGCGGAACATGGCGGTAGTCTCGGCCAGCGCTTCTCCCGGGCCGACATCGAACTCGTTCTCACTGAACGTTACCACCCCAAGAATGTCAGCGGGGCCCGAGTACTTCTGCCAAGTCACCTCGAAGGTCTTCGGCTCACCCGTGTAGGGCGCGACTTCGGGGTAGTCCTCGGGGCTCGGCTGATTCACGGCCACTACGAGGGGAAGCGGCCTACCAACCGTCGCATTGATCGGCCCGATCCTTTTTCCGCCGCGAAGGCCTTTGCCAATTCCCTCCGGCCCCGCCGGCTCGACGAACCTGACCAAAGGTGCCATCGACCCTCCCCGATCCGCTCGATCCGTGGGGAAGAAGATGTCGTTCACCCGAAAGTGCTCCGCGCCCGAGTGGGCGGGCACCGAGTATTCCTTGTAGTCACGCCCGAGGTGCCACACGATCTTCTCGGTTTCGCCCTCGAACACGTTGAAGGTCATGACACAATAGTGCCGCTGCTTGTTCTGAGCGTTCATCGGCACGGGATTAAAATACGTCGGCTGACCTCCGTTGAAGCGGGCCGGTTCGATGTAGTTGTTCGGCCCGAGCGGGATCTCCAAGGCTTCATCGAAATTCAGGTTGAAGTATCCCAGGCAGAGCGTCGCCGAGCCGTCGTCTTCGTGAACCCAGCCGTCGAAAATCGGGATCACGGGCTGCCCCGAGGGGCGCAACATGCGCACGGCCCACTCACCTGCGTTGCCCGGCACCTTTTCGTCCCACTGCTGTGACTCTAGAGAAGTCGAGCCCAGCATGAATACCCCGGCGAGCAGAACTCCAGCGGGGAACAATTGTCGCGATCTCATCGGCTATCTGATCCTTTGATTCGGCGCGAGGACTTCCCCCGTTCCGTGACAGATGGCACCCAACCTGCGCCCCCCGAGGGACGCAGGCTGGGGCATTCCTACGACTAGTACAGTTTGTTCTCTACGGTTGTTCAGCTGCCGGCATGGTCGTCAGCAAGTCCCTTCGCTCATCGACCATCTTCTGGAAGTCTTCTTCGGTCTCGAAATAGGTGAGACCAAGGCGGATATGTCCCATCTCGTCGACACTACGGTCACCCCCGGTGATCCACTGATCCGGGTCTTCGTTGTGCGGGTTGTTTACCGTGTTGTCAAACGTCGAACTCAGAATGAGAATCGTCCCCTCGGGCAGCAACGGCGCCACGTGGTCCTCGTACAGGAACAGCGTGTGCCAACTGTGATCCCAATTGAGCTTGCTGATGATTTCCCACCTGCCGTCTGGATAGATCGCTTCGACGACCTCGTACTTCCCAAGCAGGTGCATATGCCCGCGGACACTGTGCAGCATGGCGGGCCGGTCCAACCTGTGGATCCCCTTCAGCGTGACGACGCTGTGCGGGGGGATGAGGATATCGGAGTGAGCGTGCAACCGACCGCTGCTGTCGTGCGCTCCGTTGCGCGGATTAAATTCACCCGTGTACGAGGTCATGCTGGTCTGCATCTGGACGTCGCCCATGCTGTAGAACTCGGGCTCGTATCCCTCCGGGTAGTACCAGACCGCGACTTGTAGCGCGGCTTCGATGTCGTGTGAGTACGGAAAGAAGTGCATACCCCAAGTGACGCTCGATCCCGGCCGAATCAACCGGCCTTGATTTTCGGGAAAGATCCGGCCCTGCGTCCCGACCGCTGAATCGATGAACTTGACTCTGCCCGACTCCGGCTCATTCGGATCCACCACTTCGCCTGGCATGATGAGGCCAGGGTTGGCGTGGTGGAAGACGTATCGAGCCTCGTAGTTGTGTGGCCGGACCGCAACGGCTTTGACCCACCGATCCTGCATTAGGGGCGCTCCGTCGATCTGGACCTCGTCGAGCGGCGTGATGGGCGTGGGCCACTGATCCATCCCGTTGGCCACCACGTTGTACATGGGCGACTGGAGCACCATGTCCGGTGGCCCCAGCTGCTCTTCGAATTCCCAGGTCAGCGCGTCCGCCCACACCATCGGCTCGGGCATATCCGCCGCATCGCCGAGAGGCGTGCCGGAATCCACCCAATCTACGATCGTGCGGATTTCTTCATCGGAGAGCGACGGGTCGTTCTTGAACTCAGTGATCCCGACGGTCCTGTCGATGGGCCACGGGGGCATTTGCCGCTTGATCACGCGGTCGCGAATCAAGGGGGCGTATAGCCGCACCTGCTCGTACGTCTGGAGCACCATCGGAGAAACGTTACCTGGCTGGTGACATTTCTCGCAGTTCTGCTGGATGATCGGCGCAACGTCCCTCGCGAACGTGAGGTCCGTTCTCGGATTGGGGACCAACGACACCTTAACCGGATACACGGCCTCTTGTCGGGCCTGTGTGAACGGCGCCAGATCTTGAGCGCTCGTGACCGCAGAAACCGAGGCGGGGTTGAGAGACATCAGGATGACTATAGCCAACATCGAAAATACTCCGACACCGCCTCTCCGCAGCGCCCGACGCCCCTCGAACATTCCATTTCCGCTCATGGTGGTCTTAACCTCCTACCCGTTTACTGGTGAGCCGCACCGTACATCCTAGGAATATCGTCTCTCAGCTCCCAGACCGAAAGCTGAAGGCAGCAAGTTACTACGGCGAAAGTCATTCCGAAAGTAGGCGCCGGGACCGGAATGTCGTCCTAGTGAGGTCCGCAGTTTGTATTCCCAACGCGTCGCCGGTGGTCCGGCCGTCGATGAGGATCCCGAGCCCGCCACAGACGTTCCTTGATCGTTCCCGCGTGTGGGCCCATCGTCTATCATGAGCCGGCAAGTTGATTCGCGTACGGTCACGTTGACCGAGCTCCCGCAGGGCCCCGCGGACGAGGGCGGCCGGCCGACGGTTACGGTGGTTATCCCGGTGTACTTTGCCGAAGCCACCCTCGGTCGACTCATGGACGCCGTGCTCGATGCTTTTAGGCCGAAGTTCGGGCTTCAAGTGGTGCTTGTGAACGACGGAAGCACCGACGGGACGCACGACGAGTGTGAGCGATTGGTGGAAGATCACCCCGACGTCGTGACCTACGTTCGCCTCGCCCGGATACTTCGGCGAGCATAACGCGGTGATGGCCGGCCTACATCGCGCGGAGGGCGAATACGTCGTCATCATGGACGACGATTTCCAGAATAGTCCCTCCGATGCCGTTCGACTCGTCGAGGAAACCCGCGACGGTGGCTTCGATGTTGTCTACTCCCGCTACCCCGAGCTCGAGTTGGCGGAACTTTTGGGCCTGGCTTTGGGAGCGCGCTGACATTCGCCCGAGCCGGTTGAGGGTCGACATGCGCTTTGAATCCTATCTCCTGGCGCCCGTAATTTCCGCGGGTAAGTTATGGCGCGGAACGCTCCGTTCCGGTCTTCTCGGCCGCGCGGGCTCAATGTCCCTTCCGAACGCGTAGGAAGTTCTGATGAAATCACCGTGTTGGGGGTCGCCGCTCGTCTACGCGGTGATAACCGTTAGCACCGCTTGTGCCCAGGAGCAAAGTGACGGGCAGTTGGAGCCGCTGGGCGAGGGTGTCGCGGCCGCGGCGGCTTCCATCCAGGCGGACGACTATCTACGGAAGCTCGGTATAATCGCGCACGACAGCATGGGCGGTCGCGATACGCCGAGCCCGGGTCTCGAGATGACGGCAGCGTGGATCGCCGGTGAGTTCGAACGGGCGGGTCTGACCCCGGCGGGTGATGACGGGTCCTATGTGCAGCGCTACGCGATCGAAGTAGTGCAGCAAGACTTCGTGGCATCCTCCGTGAGGATAAACGGCGGCGGTGACCTTCGTTTCGGCCGTGACATGGTGACACGCGGGACGTTCGAAGGGGACTTCGAAGGGGGGGTGGTGGTGCTCATGGGTCTTGACCCGTTGGCCCCCGACGACGCCCGCCGGATCGTAGGCAAACACGTGATCGTCGCTTCGTTACCGGGTGGGTTGGATGGACAGGGACGAAGATACACGGCGGGCCTGCTTAGGGAGGGTGCCCTTTCAGTCCTCGCCGTCGTCGACGCACCGGATCGTGATTGGGACCAGTACGTCAAAAGTGTTTCAAGCAGCAGCATCGTCCGCGTGGGCGGTCACGCCCCAACCGGGGGTTTCTCGGCCGAGGTGCGCGCCGGTGCCATCAAGACGATTTTACGGGCGCATGGTGTGGACCTGAGCCGAGTGCCGGCCCCGGGGGAGGAGGCTGTCATCGACGTGCCCGGACTGGGGTTCACGCTTTCGCCCAGGGTCCAGGTTCTCGACGGCCGCTCGGCTCCCAACGTGGCGGGTATCGTAGAGGGCAGCGACCCCGTGCTCAAGGAAGAGTTTGTGGTTTTTAGCGCCCACATGGATCACATCGGAATCGGCACGCCCAACGCCGAGGGCGACAGCATCAACAACGGGGCCGATGACGATGGATCGGGTACCATAGCGATCGTCGAGATCGCCGAGGCGTTTGCTTCGCTCGAGACGAAGCCCAAGCGGTCGATGATCTTTCTGCTTGTGAGCGGAGAAGAGAAAGGTCTTTGGGGCAGTGCCTACTTTGCTGAAAATCCGCCCGTCCCCGTCGATCGTATGGTGGCCGATCTCAACGCCGACATGGTTGGGCGCAACTGGCCCGACACGATCGTTGCGATCGGAATGGAGCATTCCGATTTGGGTTCGACCCTGGCCCTCGTGAATCGGGCCCATCCGGCCCTCGGGATGACGGCCATCGATGACATTTGGCCCGAGGAGCGTTTCTACTTCCGATCCGATCACTACAACTTCGCCCGCGTAGGAGTCCCGGTGCTTTTCTTCTTCAATGGCACGCATGAGGACTACCACGGACTTGACGACGAAGTGGATCGCATCAACGCGGAAAAAGCGGTGAGGATCAGCCAATTGATCTTCTACCTTGGATACGAGCTCGCCAGCCGCTCTGAGCGTCCTCGATGGAATCCCGAAAGTCGACGCGAGATCGTGCGAGATCGGTAAAGGCCGGATGGGCGGGCGCGGAGGGTCCCTTCCGTCACTTAGGTCCCTCATTTGGAAAAAAATACCCCCCGCCCCGGGGGGGGCGAGGGGCACCTAGAGGGTAGCCGAGGCGGCTCTAGTGGAGCCGTTCCCCGGGTGATCCGACCCGAACGAAAAGGTCGTCCAGGCCCATCGCTTCAAGGACGGACCAGGCGTTATCAGGCAGCCCCATGAGCCACACCTGACGATCCTCGGAATGTGCGAGGCGCTGTGCGGTCAAAAGGAGTGTAAGACCTTCAAAATCCACGACATATGAGTCAGTAAAATCGATCAAAACGTCCTGTTTCACGTCTTCTGATCCGTGCAAGGCGCCGTGTGCAACGGCGCCGACCACGGGCGTGCCCGCCGGAAAAGTGCGGCCCCGATGATTCCCGCTGTATGTAGTCATGACCACCACCTCGTTCGGAACGAAGGCGCCGGCCAATCCTTGCCGGTTGGACTCCTCCTAACCTCAAGAGTCATGCCATAGTGGTATCCGCTCGCACCAGCGTAAGGTCCGCTCGGTCACATCTCCATTGGCGAAACCTCGGTCGAGGTGGAAGATTGGATTTGAAGGGAGTCGCCCGTTAGTGGCCCCAGGATCGAATCGCGGTCGGATTCGGTTGAGGAGGCAAGTCTTGAGTCGAATTCAAGGAGCCATGGTCTCGGCCTTCCTGTTGGCGGGGGCCTCACCGCTTACCGCGTTGGCCCAGGGACGCGGCACGGAGCCAACCGCAATCGGTGCGTATCATGCGACGGTTGGCCGGGCGTTCTCCGTTTCCGCTGAAGAGGTCGGAATCATTTGGGAGTGGGGACTCGATCCCGACGAAATCGGGGTGGTCCTCTTCGTCGCCTCGAGCGCAGGAATCTCGCCCGACGCCGCGGCCTCACTCCGGAGCTCCGGTATCCGTTGGGCTGATATTCTACGGACGTACTCGGTGGGAGCCGGTGCGCTTTGGCTCCCCCTTCCTTCGGGGATGGATCTTGGACCGCTGGGAGAAACGTATCGAGCGTTTTCTCAGACCCCGAGGACGTCATGGGATTCCATCGCTCTCCCTGATCACATCGTGATCGCGCTCGTGAACCTTCGCATTCTCGCGCGTGAGTTCGGGGTCCCTGCGGCCAACGTGCTCAAGAATTGGGGTGGTGACGGTGACTTCGTTTCCGTGCACGAGCGTCTCGCGCGGTAACCACAGGCGATGGGCAAACCTCCACCATTAGTGCCGTTGTCCGGTTACATCGAGCTTCCGGTCGAAGAGATGCGGGAGCGCGCTGCTGTGTTTCTCCGCGATGCCCAGCGGCGACGCACGGTGCGTGAATTTTCCGACCGACCGGTTCCCCGTGACATCATGGAGATGTGCGTGCTCGCTGCGGGAACCGCGCCTAGTGGGGCCCATCGCCAGCCCTGGCGCTTCGTGGTGGTGTCCGATCCGGAGATTAAACGTGCCATTCGAATGGCGGCCGAAGAGGAGGAAAAAGAGTTCTACGGGGGGCGGGCCCCCGATGATTGGTTAGAGGCACTGGCACTCCTTGGGACCGATGCGGAAAAGCCCTTCCTCGAGCATGCTCCCCACTTGATCGTCGTTTTCGGAGAGAGTTATAGAGTCCGGCAGGACGGCGAAAAGAGTAAGAACTACTACGTCGCGGAGTCCGTGGGCATCGCCACGGGCATGCTGATCACCGCGATTCATCTAGCCGGCCTCGTCTCCCTGACACACACCCCCTCACCGATGGGCTTTCTCAATAAGATCCTCGAGCGACCCGGGAACGAGCGGCCCTTCCTGATTCTAGTCGTTGGTTATCCGGCACCGGAAGCGAGCGTACCGAATCTCCAGAGGAAGTCTCTGGAGGAGATCGCTACCTTCATCGAATGATGGACGGGCCCCGGTGGCTCGGGAGGCGTCGCGGCCCCAGATTGGGGCACCCGAGCGTGTAGACTCCCGCCTAGGATTGTGGCACGGTGGGGTTCCTACGCGCCGCCCAACTTCTCCGATGAGCTTCGAGACGAGCGATCATGGGTCAAGCGGTTGCTTCCGAGATGGCCGAAGGCGCAGCCCGAGCTTTTACCAAGGCGCTACTCAAGGATTTGCAGGCCCTCGAGACGATGCTGGAACGAGGTCTGATCGAATCGGGCGTGCGGCGTTTCGGTTGTGAGCAGGAAATGTTCCTGGTAAACCAGGCCTGGCGCGCCGCTCCCGTGGCTATGGAGGTCCTGGATCGGCTCGACGGGGGGGCGTTCACTACTGAGTTGGCGCGCTTCAACCTCGAGATGAATATCGAGCCAATGATGCTCGGTGGGGGTTGCTTCAGCGCCCTCCAGGTGACCATCGAGGAACGCTTGGAATTGGTCCGCAGCGCCGCGAAAGAGCTGGGCGCAGACGTGGTCCTCGCGGGCATCCTTCCGACGCTGGGCAAGTCAGACCTCACGCTCGACAACATCACGCCGATGCCTCGTTATTACGCTCTAAACGATGCCCTGACGAGGATGCGTGGCGGGGCGTACCGGCTCCAACTCGAAGGGCATGACGAACTCCAGATCGAACACGATTCGGTAATGCTGGAGGCGTGCAACAGTAGCTGTCAGGTCCACCTTCAAGTCGACGCGCCGGAGTTCGCGGCAATGTACAACGTGGCTCAGGCGATGATCGGGCCGGTGCTTGCCGCGGCTGTGAATTCGCCCATCCTCTTTGGCAAACGTCTTTGGGCAGAGACGCGCATCGCCCTCTTCCGCCAATCGGTCGATACACGAAGCACCACGGTCCATCTCCGTGAATTCAGCGCTCGGGTCCGGTTTGGCGACCGCTGGGTGAAGGAGTCGGTGACCGAGCTCTTCCAAGAGGACATCGCGCAGTTCAGGGTATTGTTGGCTCAAGACGAGGTAGACGATCCCTTCGAGCAGTTGGCCGCGGGGGAGATCCCTCGCTTGCAAGCGCTCCAGCTCCACAACGGCACGGTCTATCGGTGGAACCGCCCTTGTTACGGGATCTCAGAGGGGAAGCCCCACCTGCGTATCGAGTGTCGGGCCTTGCCGTCGGGCCCGACCGTACTCGACGAGGTGGCGAACGCAGCGTTCTGGATCGGTCTCGTTCTCGGCTCCAGCCGTGAATACGGAGACATCACGGAGCGGCTGAGCTTCGATGACGCGAAGTACAACTTCCTCACCGCTGCGCGCCAGGGACTCAACGCCGGGTTTCACTGGATCGACGGAACCAGAGTGAGCGCGCCGGAACTCCTTCTCCAGCAGTTGATCCCCCTTGCGCGGGTCGGGTTGGAGGGGTTGGTCGATCGGTCCGAAATCGACAAGTATCTTGGCGTGATCAGCGATCGGGTGGCGAGTCGTATGACGGGCTCGGACTGGATGTTGCGCTCGCTTTCTGAAATGAAGGGCCGAGGCACCCGCTCCGAACGTATGACGGCGCTCACGGCGGCGATTGCGGGGCGGCAGAAGGAGCGAAAGCCATGCCATGAGTGGCCGTTGGCCAAGCTCGAAGACGCGGGGGGTTGGGCGCAAAACTACCTGAAGGTAGAGCACTACATGACCACCCAGCTCTTCACGGTGCAGGAGGATGAGCTCCTCGAAATGGTGGCGTTCCTGATGGAGCGGAACCAGATCCGCCACGTGCCCGTAGAGGACGATCAAAACCGGCTGGTCGGTCTGGTCTCGTACCGATCTATCCTACGTATGGCCTCGGACATGACAAGCGACGGGGACAAGGGAACCACACCCGTAAAGACCATCATGGAAACGAATCCAGTGACGGTCACACCGGAGACGTCCACGCTCGTGGCCATCGACTTGATGCGAAAGAGGGGCGTGTCCTGCCTGCCCGTGCTAAAAGGTGAGAAGCTCGTAGGGCTCGTGACCGAGGCGGACTTCATGCCAATCGCGTACGAACTGCTGGAGAAACAGCTGACCGAAGAGTTGATCGGGGAGTAGGTGGCGCTATTACACGCTCGTGCTGCCGTGGCTTTAGGGGAGACAAGTCATGTGCGGTCGGTATAGTCTGACCACACCCATCGACGATCTCGTCGAGTTCTTCGACGTTCCTCCTGTCACGTTCGACTACCGCCCCCGTTACAACATCGCCCCATCACAAGATGTACCGGTCGTGGCTTCAGACCGTCGGGGCACGCGGATGGGGTTGCTGAGGTGGGGGCTCGTGCCCTCCTGGGCCGACGATCTTTCAATGGGTTCCCGGATGATCAACGCCAGAGGGGAGACTCTGCTCGACAAGCCGGCATTCAAGGAGGCCGCCGTATCGCGGCGTTGCTTGGTGCCCGCCGACGGTTTCTATGAATGGGCGGCCGAGGGGGGCCGAAAAGTTCCGTATTGGATTCACTCCCCGACTCGCGAGCCCATGGGGTTGGCGGGCATATGGGAGCGGTGGCGTCCACGCGGGGGTGACCCTGTCTACTCCGTGGCCATCATCACGGTCAACGCCAACGACGGTATCAAGCACCTTCACGATCGCATGCCCGCTATTCTACCGCCCGTCCACCGAAAAACCTGGCTCGATGGCGAAACGCCTACGGGGGATGCGATGAGCCTTTTGAAGCCGTTCGACGGGGTCCTCGACGCCCATGCCGTATCGACACTCGTAAACTCTCCGGCCAACGATGAGCCGGCGTGCATCGAGCCCGCGGTAAAGAGTTGAAACCGTGTCAGTTGGCGGGTCTTGCTCGCTCCCGCGCCCATGCGCGCAACTCGTCGATGTGCTCGGCCCGACTCACGGACAAAGGAACCGTCCCAGCCGCTTCGTTCAGTAGCGATTCGGTCGTGAGGGCGCCCGTCTCAGAAAACGCGTAATACAGACTGGACACCACCACCTCCTCGATCTCCGACCCGCTGAACCCGGCCGTGGCCGCGCCGAGTGTATCAAGATCGAACGGCGAACTGTCCTTACCGCGATTTTGCAGATGAATCCTAAAAATATCAGCTCTCGTAGCCACGTCAGGGAGGTCGACGAAAAAGATCTCGTCGAAGCGGACTTTGCGTAGAAACTCGGCAGGCAGCCGACTGATGTCGTTGGCGGTGGCGACGACGAAAACGTCTCCGGTACCGTCCTGCATCCAAGTCAGAAAGCTCCCTAATATCCGTTGGGAGACGCCCCCGTCCTCACCGCCACCGGACGCAAACGCTTTCTCCAACTCGTCGATCCAAAGGACGACCGGAGCGATCAGTTCGGCCGTCCGCATCGCTCGCTTGAAGTTTCGTTCGCTCTCGCCAATGTATTTGTTGTCCAGATTGGACGGGTCGAGCTTGAGGAGCGGCATGCGCCATTCGGCCACGACCGCTTTGGCAGCCAGGCTCTTTCCACATCCGGGTACGCCGAGAAGCAACAGGCCCCGAGGGAAGCTCAGACCGAATTCCTGGGCTCTGTCGGGTTGGGTGACCACGGCTTTCCGCTTCGCGAGCCAGTCTTTCAGGCTGCGTAGGTCCGCGATGTTCGAGAGAGCCGCCTCGACCGGGTAGTATTCCAGCAGACCGTCCCTCTCGACCACGGCGACCTTCGCCTCGATCACGTGCCGGATGTCTTCCACCGTCAGCTTTCCGTCCTCGATGATCGCTTTGGTCAGGATCTTTTCGGACTCCATGAGCGTCAGTCCGGTCAGATGCCGAACCAGGAGCGTGATCTCTTCGGGGATCAGGGCCATCTCGACGTGCTGTCGCTGGCTCACGTCCCGGACGATCTGGGAGAGGAGGTCTTTGTATTCCTCCGGTGTCGGGCTCGGCATGGTGAAGACGGTCACCATTCGCTCCACAGAGGCCGGGAACGGGATGCCACGCCCCGTCACGAGAATTGCGCCGCCCGTGCCGCGAAGCTTCGTGGCGGCCTCCTTCATCTGGGCGGCGAGCACGGCGTCCTGTTCCAGATGTGGTAACAGATCCTTGAAGTGGTAGAGCCCCGGCTGATCCGATGCAGCAACATGTTGAAAGGCCTTCGCGGGGTGCTCGGTGTCGTAGACCGCCCCAGGAAGATCCACCCGACTCAGTCCTTGGACTCGACCCCAGGTGAACAATGGCTTATCGAGTCGATCCGCCACGTGGAGGAGGAGCCCTGACACCCGTTCCTCCTCTACGGTGTCGAGATGAAGAAGCTGGTGTCCTGACCGAACGAGGAGGACCAGGTCGTGAACCGGATCGACTTTGCTCACGTGCCTGATCCAGATCGGCGCTCTACTGCGTCGAACGCGGCACCCATTCGTTCCAAGGCAGCTTCCAGTTCAGGTGCTGGCGGGCCGAACCCGAGTCGCAAATAACGGTCCATCCCGAAATGATCACCCGGGACGACCAGAAGGTCCATCTCTGTTCGAAGCGTCTCGGCGAATTCGGTGGAGTTGATCGAACTGTGATAGCGAGCATAGCAGATGGCGCCGGCGTCCGGGGGCCGGTACACGAACCGGCCCGCCTGGCCGTCCATCCAACGCTTCAGTAGTGCGAAATTACGGGTCAGGATCGCCCGCGTTCGTGCCAGGATCTTGGCCCGGGTGGCGGGTTGCAGCGCCACGCGGGCCAGTGTGTCGGAGAGGCTTGCCGGCGCGATGGTCGTGTAATCCGTACGGCCCCAGAGGGATTCCATCATGTCGGTCGGCCCGATCACCCAGCCGATCCGCAGGCCGGGCAATCCATACGCTTTCGACAAGGAATTCGTGACCAGGACCCGGTCCGTCCGGCCCCAGAAGGAAGGAGTTTCGGGACCGTCGAGCTCGGCCCCCCGATACACCTCATCGGCGAGGATCCACGCCCCGTGTCGATCGGCGAGCGAGACGATTCCTGACACGGAGGCGTCATCGAGGACGGCTCCCGTGGGGTTGTTGGGGTTGGTGATCAGAATGAAGCGTGCGCCCGCCCGCAGGCCGTCCTCCAGCTCGTTGAGGTCGGGCTGCCATCCGTTTTCTTCGACGAGGTGGAACGGGTGGATACGGGCTCCAAAACTCTCGATCAGTCCTGGAATCTGCATGTAGTTCGGAAGCATCACCGCGGCGGACGATCCGGGCTCCATCACCTGCCAGAAGGCCGTGATGTTGGCTTCCGCTCCACCCGTGGTCACGAGCACCGACGCGTCGGTCGCGCCGGGATAGAGATCCGCGATCAAGACCCGGAGCTCGTCGCTTCCGTTCGACTGTCCGTATCCGAGCTGGACGTCGAGTGCGTCGAGTTCGAGGTCCGCCAAGGACAGCAGCTCGGCGACCGCAAGCGGGTGGACCCCGCTCTCCGAGAGATTGAAGCGCACGCGGTGCTCGTACGTGGATTGCCACCGCTCCATGACAAAGGGCTGGTACTTCACCGACCGAATCTCCCATCGTGAGGCGGCGTGCGAGGCGTTTCGAAAAATTCGCCCCCAAACATCGTATGGGTTTCGACGTTTCGCTATCTTCTCCGCGAGGGGTATCGAGTTTTCACACACTTGCTAGGACGAATTCATGTCGGACGTCTCGCTCCCCCACGACCTCGTTGTCCACGGCGTCGGTGGCGGATCGATCATCATGTTGGTCATGGATGGCCTGGGTGGGTTGCCGCATCCCGCCACGGGGCTCACGGAGTTGGAGTCCGCCTCGACCCCCCACCTCGACGCCCTCGCCGGGCGGAGTTCGTTGGGCATGCTCGCCCCCGTGGGGAATGGAATCACACCGGGAAGCGGACCCGGGCACCTCGCGCTTTTCGGGTTCGATCCGATCGAATCCATGATCGGACGGGGCGTGCTGAGTGCGTTGGGGGTCGGCTTCAGGCTTCAGCCCGGGGATGTCGCTGCCCGTCTCAATATGGCGACTCTCGACGGGGACGGGGTGGTGACGGACCGCCGGGCTGGGCGGCCGTCGGACGAGGACGGGCGCCGCGTGATCGAGGCGGTCGTCGCGGATTTGCGGCCTCCGGATGGGATCGAGGTGACGCTCATTCATGAAAAGGAGCATCGTGCGGTCCTCGTACTCCGAGGAGCGGGTCTCGGCGCCGGTATCGCCGATACCGATCCACAGCGGACGGGCCTTTCGCCTCTTCCGGTCATTGCCACGGGTGTGGACCCTGAGTCCGCGCGAACGGCCGGCATCGTTCAGAACGTCCTCGACCAAGTTCGGGGCATCCTCGGAAAGGAGCGTCAAGCGAACTCGTTTCTCGCGCGCGGATTTGCGGAGTTCTCGCCCTACCCCACGTTCGAGGCGCGCTACGGTCTGCGTGCGGTTGCGGTGGCCAAATACCCTATGTACCGCGGAGTGGCGACCTTGGTCGGAATGAGCGTGGATGGGGTGCCCTCCTCGAATCCAGATACCGTGGAAATGCTCGAGGGGCACTTCGGCAACTACGACTTCTACTTCATTCACTTCAAGGACACCGACTCGCGGGCCCATGACGGCGATTTCGAGGGGAAGGTGGCGGCCATACAGGAAGTAGACGCCCTCCTCCCGAGGATTACCGCGCTCGATCCCGACGTACTGATCGTCACCGGGGACCATTCGACGCCGGCGCTCTACCGGGAGCACTCATGGCATCATGTGCCGACGCTCATCGCTTCGAGTTGGGCGCGGCCCTCGGCGGACGTTTTCGGGGAGTCGTCGTGTAGGGGAGGGGATCTCGGGGTTCTACCCGGCAAGGACCTGATGTCCTTGGCCCTCGCCCACGCCGTGCGCTTGGACAAGTATGGCGCCTGACGGAGGCCGGTAGTGGATTCGTCCGAGGCGGATCTGGCACGAGCCCTTCAGTTCGGCGACGAGGGAGATTGGCTCTCGATGGCCGAGCACCTGAATGCCGCGCTCGAAGGTAGCGAAAACGACCCCGCAATTTTGTGCTGGCTCGGTGTGGCGGAGCGCGAGTTAGGGTTGGACGGCGTTGCATACGAGCGCTTCAAAGCGTGCCTAGCGGCCGCGCCGACGGACGCCAACCTGCTCGCGATCGCAGGGAACGGGCTTGCCCGCTTCGACGATCCCGAATCCGAGTCCGTCCTTCGCACGGCAACGCTCATGGCTCCGAATCTCGCGTACGCACGTGCGATGTATGGCGCGTATCTGGCGCGAGAGGGAATGAGCGAGCAGGCGCTCGAGGAGCTCAATGTAGCCGTTGGGCTGGCCCCGGACGACCCGGAGACTCTGACGGAATGGGGCGTGGCGCTCGCGTTGGCGGGTCGCTTGGATCAAGCCGTCGACGCCTTCTACCAGGCGTGCGACGTGGATCCGGACGACGGGTGGGCTCGGGCATTGGCGGGTCTGACTTTGGTGAGTCTGGGCCGGATCGCCGACGCCCTCCCAGATCTAATGCACGCCGCCGATCTCCGGCCCGAAGACGTAGAGGTTGCGCTCGTGGCGTCGCTGGCAGCCGCGGCTTGCGATGAAACCGATCGCGCGTACGAGTTGGTCGAACGAGCTCGCATGAGAGCCATTCCCGGTGACATGCCGATGGTAGAGGCCGTCCTGGATCGTGTGGAAGAGGGGCCTGTCCCTTCCGAGGCGTTCCTAAACGAAGAAATCGCATTGGGGGCGCTGCGTGAGCGCCTCATGACGCGCCCGTGAGCGCGGTAGCGCCGCCCGCCCAGTCCGTTACCTTGCACGCCCGATCAGGCTGTAGACCGGGCTTCTGCTCCCTCATTCGAGAGCGCCATGCTGTCCATCCCCATTGAGCGTTTTAAGCTGGAGAACGGCCTGCGTGTGAACCTCACGCCGGATGCCACCACGCCGGTCGTCTCCGTCAACTTGTGGTATGGGGTAGGGTCCCGGAACGAGCGCGCGGGCAAGACGGGCTTCGCCCATCTTTTTGAACACATGATGTTCCAGGGCTCCGAGCACGTACCGAAGAATCGGCATTTCGAGTTGATCGAGAGGGCAGGGGGAACGCTCAATGCCACGACCTGGTTCGATCGTACGAACTATTTCGAAACCGTTCCGTCGCATCACCTGGAACTCGCGTTATGGCTCGAATCCGACCGCATGGGGTGGATGCTCCCGGCCATGACTCAGGAGAAACTCGACAACCAGCGTGATGTCGTAATGAACGAGAAGCGCCAACGCTATGACAACCAGCCGTACGGCGACTGGGACGAGTGGATCCAGGCGATGGTGTATCCGGAGTCGCACCCTTATCACCACACTGTAATCGGATCGATGGCCGACATCGAGGCGGCGACTCTCGAGGACGTGGCGGAATTTTTTCGGACGTACTACGTGCCGAACAACGCGGTTCTAACCGTCTGTGGCGACTTCAGTGGAAATGAAGCACTGGACCTCATCGAGCGCCACTTCGGGGGAATTGCTCCGGGCGGAGAGATCCCCGCGATTCCGGGGGACCCAAACCTTGCCCCGGTCATCGGGAGTACGGTGCGCGAGCGGGTCGAAGCCGAGGTGCCTCTTCCACGCGTTCTCGTCGCCTTCCGCGTTCCAACGTACACCGATGCTGGCTTCTACGCGGCCGACCTGGCGAGCTCTGTGCTCGGGACCGGAAGGGCGTCGCGGCTGTACCGCTCGCTCGTTCGGGAACGGCGGGTCGCGAAGGACGTCATGAGTTTCGTGTTTCCTCTCACGTCCGGCGCGGGAATGTTGCTCGTGTGGGCGACTGGTTTCCCGGACGCGGATCCGGAGATGCTCGAAGCCGCCTTGCTCGCCGAGGTCGAAGCGCTCGCATCCGTAACGGAGCAAGAGATTCAGCGCGCGGTCGCCCTGACCGAGACATCCCTCGTACGCCAGCTCGAACAGGTAGGGGAACGGGCCGATCTGGTGTCCATGTTCGACCAACTCTTCGATGATCCCGAACGATTGAACGGCGAACTCGACCGGCTGCGCGCGGTGTCACCCGCGGATGTGTCGTCGTTTGCGGAGAGTTTTCTTGGTGCCGACAATCGGGCAATCCTGACCTACGTTCCTTCGAATGGAAAATCGTCGACCCGGAGGGTACCGTGAACGGGCGGTCCCGATCGGACGTGCCCTCTGCGGGACCCGTGCGAAGCTTCGATTTTCCACCGGTCTACACCGGGTCGTTGGACAACGGCCTCCGGATCCGTTCCGTGCAGGTTGCGCGTCTACCCGTGGTAACGGTCCTGGTGGTTTTGGACGCTGGCGAAGGACTACTCGAGGACGAGCGCGCCGGGCTCGCGGCTTTGACGGGTGACTGTCTCGAGGGGGGCACCAACAACCGGAGCGGCGTCGAGCTGGCTGAAGCGCTCGAGACGATCGGTGCTGGGCTCGGCATTGGGACCGGATGGGATTCGACATCTGTATCCCTGTCGTGTATGGCCGACCGCCTGGACGAGGCGATGGGCCTTCTCGCGGAGGTGCTTCTCCAGCCTGCCTTCCCCGAGGACGAAGTAGAACGCATTCGTGGTCAACGCCTCGCCGCGATTCGCCAGAGGGAGATGGATCCCGCTTCGGTCGCCACTGCGGCGTCACGGCGTCTGATGTATGCGGATGGGGTTGCCTACGGACGGCCTCTTTCCGGGACAGCGGAGTCGGTAAACCCCTTCAGCTCGGCGGCTGCCCGAGAATTCATCGAGGAGAGGTACCGTCCCAAGGGGTCTGGTGTGGTCGTCGTAGGCGACGTCGATTCGGGGCAGGTGCGCACCCTGGTGGAAACGCACTTTGGTCAGTGGAGTGGGGCGACCGAGTGCCAACCCCAGGCCGCCGCCGAGCCCAGAACCCGAGAGCGTGGCATCGTCGTGGTCCCTCGGGCCGGTGCCGTACAGTCTGAAATCCGCATCGGTCACGTGGGACAACCGCGGTCGACTTCGGATTATTTCCCCCTCAGGGTGGTCAATACCGTGCTTGGCGGTGCTTTTACGAGCCGGCTGAATCTCAACCTCCGTGAAGAGCATGGGTTCACCTACGGGGTTCGGTCGCGTTTCGAGGTCCGAAAGGGACCCGGGCCCTGGAGCGTCTCGACCGCGGTGGGCACCGACGTGACGGCGAAGGCGGTGAAGGAAGCCATCTCTGAAATCACGACTCTCGTTGCCGATGGGCCGACCGAAGAAGAGGTGAGCGCCGCTCGTGACTACCTTGCTGGCGTTTTTCCTCTCCAATTGGAGACGACCGGTCAAATCGCCTCCCGGATTGCTGAGCTTCTCGTTTACGACCTTCCCGACGATTACTATGCGGACTATCGGGATCGGATGCGTGCGGTGACGCTCGAGGAGACGTTCGAAGCCGCCCGCCGCTGTATCCGCCCGGATGAGATGACGGTGGTCGTGGGAGGGGACGCCGAAGAGGTCCAGGGTCCCCTTGAGGCACTCGAGTGGGGACCCGTGAGTGTGGAGACCGACTCCTGAGCGCGGCCACGCCCGGACAGATCGACAGCGAGACCGTATACGAAGGACGGGTCGTCCGGCTAACCGTCGATACGGTTCGCTTTCCCGATGGAAGCGAGGGCCGACTGGAGATGATCCGGCATGTCGGGGCGTCGGCCGTACTACCATTCGTGGGCGGTTTGTCGGATCCGGATCCGGACGTGCTGTTGGTTCGACAGTACCGGTACGCCTCCGGTGGCTACCTCTTCGAAGTGCCCGCGGGTCTACGAGCGGGGCCCGGAGAGGACTGGGTGGAATGCGCACATCGGGAACTCGAAGAAGAAACCGGGATGCGGGCGGGTGAAATGACCCCGCTCACGAGTATTTATACGGCACCGGGCTTTACGGACGAGGTCATTCGCCTTTTCGTCGCCACGCATCTGGAGCCGGGGGAACTCTCGCGGGATTCGGATGAATTCATGGAAGTAGTGCGGGTCCCCTTTTCCGAGGCGTTGGACATGGTCCGGGATGGACGGATCGTGGACTGCAAGAGCATCGCGACGATTCTCTATACGGACCGGTTCGTGAGGCGTGAGGACGTTGCCCAGACGGGCTGATCAGGCCGGTATGTCCCCCCCCCTGAGATGGTGCGTCCCCAAAAGGGGACGTGTGGATCCGCCGAATAGGCAGAAATTGGGTTACTTTGGCATGTAACCACGTGGCACGGAACGTGCGAAGTCAGAACAACCACGGGACGGGGTAGTGCGCCGCAGAAGGGGAGTCGAAACGTGAAAAATACAGCCGAAATTCAGGTTCTGCCGGGAGGCGCCGCAAAAGAACACCGCAAGATGCTCGGACAGTTGGGAGATAGTGATGTGGTCCGGGCTTTCCTTGACGGTGACGAGCGGGCATTTGGAGAGTTGGTCAAGCGGTACGACGGCCGCCTCCTGAACTTCGTTTATCGCACCGTCGGCGACCGCGAGCGAGCGCAGGATCTAGTCCAGGAAACGTTCGTCCGCGTGTACCGCCACATGCACCGCTTCGACCAGAGTAAGAAATTTTCCACGTGGATCTACACCATCGCCGGAAACTTGGCCAAGAATGAACTTCGGAATCGTTCGAGAAACCCGTTGGTGCTCTTCCAGACGATCCGGAAGAACTGGGAGGCCGATCACAGGCCGCTCGAATGGGAGGACTCGTCCTTCAAACCCGACGACCTTTTCCGGAAGCGGCACCTCAAGGAATTGGTCGAACAGGCCGTGACAGAGTTGCCCGAGCACCACCGCATCGTTTTCGTGCTGCGGGAGCTTGAAGGGAAAACGTACGAGGAAATCGCGGAAATCACGGGTTGCAACCTCGGCACGGTCAAGAGCCGCCTGAATCGGGCTCGGAACAACTTCGCTCGCGTGATCGCACCTTCGCTCGACTGAGCTTCCGGAACCTCGCTTCGTCTCTCTTGGTAGGAGCATCCAAGAGGGAACACCGCTGAAGGGCCCACGTAATAAGCGAACCTGTCGGCGCGTGTCGTTCACGAATCTTGGATCAGGAGTCTGCCTCGTTCGATGCATTGCTCGGAATTTTTAAGCGGGTTTTCCGAGTTCTTTGACGCTCCTCGTTCGGCCCCGGTACGGCAGCAAGCCGAGGCCCACATGGCGGAATGCGCAAAGTGCGCTCGATACCATGAAGTCGTCTCCCGCAGTGTTGCGTTACTCGGCTTGATGCCGGAGGCCGACCTCACGGAAAGTTTTCGGCCTCGGCTTCGGCACCGCCTGTTCCACCTCGAGGACGGCGGTTCGCTGGCGCGAACCGGTAAAGGCTCGGCCGCGCCGGCGATGATGGTCGTGGGGATGGCCGTTCTGCTTTCCGCCGTCGCATGGTCACCGGCGATCCGGAGTGGTCTTCCCGAAGTGGACCTTCCGGCGATCGTCGTATCGGGCCCACCGACGCGCGATCTTCGGCTCGAGCCCGATGCATTCGGGCGCGCGCCCGTCTCTTCCGGTTTGTTGTCGGGAGGACTATGGTCGGACGGAGAAAACCTCTTGTACGAGTATTCGCCCATGAGCGAGCGATATCGAGAACGGCAGGATCGTAGCGAGCGAGTACTCCGACGAACGGGTCTCGATTGAACGGACCAACAACCCTGACGCCGTGCCCGCCGCTATGAAGAGCCCTCTCCGAACGGTCCTCCCCAAGGGATCTCCGGGCGGGGTTTTCTTTCTTTACGGGGAGGACGAGCACCGGAAAGGGGAGGCTATCCAGACGTTGGTGGAGGCCCACTTGGATCCTGGCACCCGTGATTTCAACTTGGACATCGTCCAAGCGTCCGAAGTGAATGTCGAGGATTTTGCCCGAATCGTAGCTACCCCTCCCATGATGGCCGAGCGGAGGGTCGTCGTCGTGAGGGGCGCCGAAGCCTTCGCCGGTGCCCCGCGATCTCGAGACCTCGTCCTCGGGCTGGTCGCCAACCCGCCTTCGGATCTCACTCTGATACTGTCTGCGCGCATCCCCGAGCGGTCGAAGGCCAAGTTCTACCAAACTCTGATCAAGCAGACCCAATCCGTCGAGTTCCCGGCCATCACACCGGACGATGTTCCGGGATGGTTGATGGAGGAGGTCACCCTTCGCTTCGGAACGACGATGGACCCCGACGCGGCGACGGCTCTGGGCCAAGCTGTTGGAGCCAACCTTGGCATCCTTTCTCGCGAACTCGAAAAGCTCGCGGCCGTGGCGGGAGGCGAGCAGCGCATCACTCTCGAGCACGTTCGCGCCGCGGGTACGGTCATGCCGAAGCAAGACCGTTGGAAGTGGTTCGACCTCGTAGGCGCGAGACGTTTCCCGGAAGCCGTAGCGAGTGTCCGAGTACTTTTGCACCAAGGCGAGTCCGGTGTGGGTCTCGTCGTCGGGTTGTCGACCCATTTGTTGAGAATCGGCTTGGTGGTCGAGAGCGGCCCGCGCGCCCTCGAGGCGGTGCTCCCCCCTCATCAGAGGTGGCTGTCCCGGCAGATCGGCGTGCATGCTGGGGGATGGTCCAAGGAGGGGATCCGCTTGGCGATTCTTGGCCTTCTCAGGGTCGATCGTTTGCTGAAGGCGAGTTCACTTTCAGACGAACATCATTTGGAGGAATGGCTTCTGACTTTGATGAGCCACAAGGATTTGGCGGCGTGATTCGTTTATTCGCCCTGATCTTGGCTGTTTGCGCCGTGCTTCCGCTCGGTGCGCAGGAGGGCTTGGACGTGGTGGATTCGTTGGCCTCGGCCGGCCGGGCGGACGAGGCCCGTACCGAACTGGAGTCGTGGTGGGAAAACCAGCGATTGCAGTCGAGCCGGAACGACCGGCAACGTGGAATGTGGCTGAGGGCCGTTCTCACCGTGGACCCGCGAATGGCGAGCCTCGATTTTCAACGTCTGGTGTTGGAATTTCCGGGTGGTTTGCACTCCGATGAAGCCTTGTTGCGCCTGGGCCTAATCTCCGTGGCGGCGCAGGACCTCCCGCGCGCGGCAGGCTATTTCCGGTCGCTGGCGACCGACTATCCGAGGAGTCCACGGCGTCGTGAAGCCGAGGAGTGGCTCGCTGAGCACTCGGTCGCAATTGAGGAGGCTGTGCTGGGGAACACCCAGTCCCCCGAGGTTGACGTGGCCGGTCCCGAGGTAGGCGTGCCCGGTCCCGAGGTAGGTGTGCCAGATCGCGACGTGACCGTTCCGGGCTCCGCGGGGCGTGCGTTAGCCCGATATGCAGTTCAGGTAGGAGCTTTCGAGAGCGAAGATCGAGCAGGAAGTATGCTCGCATCCATCAACGCGTCAGGCTTCCAGGCGAGAATCGTTCGTGTACAGGGAAGCACGCTGGTGCATGTTAGAATCGGGGGGTTTCTCGATCGTACGGAAGCCGTCGAGTTGATGAATCGGGTGAGAGGACGAGGACATGACGCAACGCTGGCCGAGGACGTAGCCCAAGAAGAGCCGATGCAGTGAACGTGCTCGAACGGACGCAAAAGATGGAGTGGCACGTCGTACTCGCGGACGATGACGATGACTACGCTCTGCTCGTCGGACGAGCGCTGGAGAGGGTCACCGGCAACCGGGTTGAAATGCGACGAGGGCGCACCGGCATAGAGGGGCTTGCCCTGCTCAGGGAGCAGGTGCCCGATTTGGTCATTTTGGATCTGAAAATGCCGGAAATGGCGGGCCACGAGGCTCTGGACGTGATCAAGGGCGACGAAACACTCCGTTCGATTCCGGTGGCGGTCCTTTCGTCGTCCGACCGCGATGACGACGTCGCGAAAAGCTACGGGCTGGGAGGCAATCACTACATAACAAAACCGAGAAATCCGTTGGAACTCGAGGCGAAGCTTGCCAGCTTGCTGCGGAACCTTGGAGACTTGCGGGGACTTCGACGCGGGTCAGACGGCGTTGCGACGACAGCGGCCAGCGCGGTGAGCCCGGCTTCGATGTTTAATCAAAACGTGGTGCGCTGGGGGTTGGTCTTGGGAGCGTTGGTCGTGTTGTACGTCTACGGAAAAATTTCGGGGGCGTTCTAACTTGATTCAGGGCCGACTTCTCACCGAGGAAGTTCCGATCACGGGCATGACCTGTGCTGCCTGTGTTCGGCGGGTCGAAAAGGCCGTAGCCGGCGTTCCCGGGGTCGCTCAGGTAGAGGTCAGCCTCGCCACCGAGGCTGCGCGCGTGCAGTACGAGCCCGGAGCCCTCGACATCGACGCTCTGCGCCAGGCTGTCGTCGCCGCCGGATACGATGTGGATTCGGACGCCGAGACCGAGTCCATGGAGGAGACACTTCGGCGCCGCGACGAGGAGCGGGAGGCCGAGGCGAGCGGACTGCTCCACCGCTTCAAGATCGGAGCTCTGCTGGGCTTGCCCGTGGTGCTCATCGGCCACGCGCACTTCATCCCGGGTCTCTCGAGCCTGAGTCCGGGTGTGATACGGGGTCTATGGGTCCTCAGCGGGTTTTTGACCATTCCGATCATGGTGTACGTCGGTGGGCGCTTCTTTACAGGGGGATGGGCGGCCTTCCGCAGGCACGACGCCAACATGGATTCGCTGGTCGCGCTCGGAACGGGCGCGGCGTGGCTCTACTCGACGGTTGCGGTCGCTTTTCCGGGGCTCTTTCCCGAGGGAACGGCCCACCCGTTCTACGAGGCCACCGCAGTGGTGATCACCCTGGTTGTCCTCGGCCAAGCGCTCGAAGCCCGAGCGAAGGGGAGGACCTCACAAGCTGTTCGTCGCCTCATGGACCTTCGCCCGCCTGTCGCCCGGGTCGTGCGTGGCGGTGCCGAGGTAGAAATTCCCGCAGCCGACGTGAGGGTGGGGGAGATGGTGGTGGTTCGCCCCGGAGAAAAAATTCCTGTCGACGGGCGCGTCCACGAGGGCCGTAGTGCGGTGGATGAATCGATGGTCACCGGCGAGAGTATTCCCTCCGAAAAGGCGCCGGGCGACGAGGTTGTTGGAGGCACCATCAACGCGTCCGGTGTGATCCATTTCGTTGCCGAGCGAGTCGGAAGCGAGATGGTTCTATCACGCATCGTGAAAATGGTGCGGGAAGCGCAGAGCGCCAAACCCCCGATCCAGAGGGTGGTGGACGTGGTGGCCAGCTACTTCGTCCCCTCGGTCATGATCGTCTCGGTGGTTTCGTTCGCTGCCTGGTATAATTTTGGTCCCGCTCCCGCGCTGAATTACGCCGTCGCTGTGGCCGTCGCCGTCCTCGTGATCGCCTGCCCATGCGCCCTGGGTTTGGCCACGCCGATCTCGATCATGGTGGCGGTGGGGAAGGCGGCCGAGCACGGGATCCTCATAAGGAATGGGGACGCGTTGCAGCGCGCCCGTGACGTCGACACCATCGTCCTCGACAAGACTGGCACGGTGACCCGAGGAGCGGCGACCCTTACCGACGTGGTGCCCCAAGAGGACGTGAGCGAAGCCGAGCTTCTCAGGCTGGTCGCGGCGGTCGAGTCGGGTTCCGAGCACCCTCTGGGGAGGGCCGTGGTCGATGGCGCCACCGCCCGCGGGGTTCCCATCGAGCGGGCGACCGACTTCGTGGCGATCCCGGGACAGGGAGTGCGGGCCACGGTGGGGGAGAAGACAGTTTTGGTGGGCACAGCCTCCTTCTTGGCCCATGCCGGCGTGGATACGAAGGACTTGGAGCGAGCAGAGACCGAACTTGCGGCGGCGGGGCGCACGCCGATTTTGGCTGCCTCTCAGGGGAGGCCGCTCGGCGCGCTAGGCATTTTTGATCCCGTCAAGGCGGATTCGGTAGGGGCCATCCGCCGGCTCCAGGCGATGGGTAAGCGCGTGGTGATTTTGACTGGTGATCACGAAGCCACGGCTCGAGCGGTGGGGCGCGAGGTCGGGGTCGACACGGTATTTGCCCGAGTGCTGCCCGAAGAGAAGGCGGAGCGTATCGCCGAGCTTCAGAGGGCGGGTGGCCTGGTGGCCATGGTCGGCGATGGTATCAACGACGCGCCGGCGCTCGCGCAGGCTGATGTGGGGATCGCCATTGGAACCGGAACGGACGTCGCGATAGAAGCTGGCGACGTCACGCTCATGGGCGGGTCCTTGGAGGGCGTGGTCGAACTCATGGAAATTTCCGAGGCAACGTTCGCCAACATCCGTCAAAACCTGGTCGGTGCTTTCATTTACAACGTTCTCGGGATTCCGGTGGCGGCGGGCGCGTTCTATCCCTTCTTCGGCATCCTGTTGTCGCCCGTCATCGCCGGCGCGGCTATGGCGTTCAGTTCGGTGACGGTCGTGACCAACGCGAATCGACTGAGGGGTTTCAAGCCCCGAGGCGTGGTGGAGTCGGTGGCGGGCTGATGCCCATCGACGTCGTTGTCGTCAACGTGGGTGCCATCCTGGCCATCGTATGGATCGTGTGGTACTTCTGGTTGTCGGGAGAGTGAGCACAGAAACGAACACGATACAGGGGAGTGACGTGAACTCTGGGGACAGGAATGCTACATCGCGCCGCCGCTTTCTGGCGGTGGTTGGCACGACGGTGGCGGGCTCCGCACTAGGTCCAGCTCACCTTCTTGGGCGCGATCGGTTTTTCGCGTCCGAAGGCAGCGAGGACGGACAACGGCGGTCCATGCGCATCGGTATCATTGGATCGGGCGCGATGGGCGGTGCGGTCGGCTTGGCATGGGCCGCAGCGGGCCACGAGGTCTTCTTCTCGTCGCGCCATCCAGAGGAACTCACCGACCTCGTAGGACGAGCCGGGTCGCTCGCCCATGCCGGTCTTCCCCAAGATGCGGCCGCGTTTGGCGACGTGGTGCTCATCGCTGTCCCGTACGGTGTGCTTCCTCAGGTGGGACGGGACTACGCGCGTTTGATGCGGGGTAAGATCGTTATCGACTGTGGTAATCCCCGTGCTGACCGCGATGGGCCGATGGCGGACGATGCTGTTAAGAGAGGCACGGGCGTTACCTCCGCGGAGTACTTGCCCGGTGTTCGGCTCGTGCGTGCCTTCAGCGCCCTCAGCGCCAGAGCCATGGTGGACGAAGCGCACCGCGGGGGTGAAAAGGTGGGCATTCCCATCGCCGGGGACGACGCCGAGGCCGTGGCGACCACCGTCCAACTCGTCGAGGATTCCGGTTTCGATCCAGTTGTGGTGGGTGGGCTCGACCGGGCCAGGGAGTTCGACCGGGGCACGGACGTGTACGTGAAAGGGATGACCGCGGCTCAGCTTCGCGAGGCGCTGGGTCTTCGGTAGAGAATCGACTCCCAGCCCTCCAACATTTTTCCGAAGGAAAAGCGTTCCTCGTAGCGGCGTTCGGCGGCGCGCCCCATCTCCGTCAGGAGTTGGCGGTTGTGGAGCACGGTGTTCAAGGCGGACGCGATCTGCGGCGGTGTAAAACCCGTGATCAAACCAGGAGCCGAACCGTCCGCCGCCGGCTCCAGGGCCTCGTGCGCTCCCGAAACTTCGGTGGAAATAACCGGGACACCCCTCGATAGCGCTTCGAGCATCGCTCCGGACATGCCTTCTCGATCCGACGCGATGACAAGAGCATCCACCGCGTCCAAGAACGTTGCGATGTTTTTCTGGTACCCCAAGAAGTGCACTCGGCCGTTGAGTCGGAGTTGTCGCGCATGCTGCCCCAGGGCACCGCGGAGCGGACCCTCCCCCGCGATTGCCAGATGAGTGTTTTGGGGCAGGAACACGGCGGACTCCAGCACTCGGTCTAGACGCTTCTGAGAGACCAGCCGGCTGACGCTCCCCAGTATCGGTACGTCTTGGGGCAGGCCCAGGTATCGTCTGGCGGCCTCTGTTGAAAGCCTGGGGCCCAGCGGTGGAATACCCTTGTAGATCGTGGTCAAACGTGGGTTGAGCTCGGGCATCGCCTCCACGTACGATTTGCGCATCGCGTCGGCGACAAAGACCACGTGATCCACCCAACGATTCAGCACGAAGCGATATTTGAAATTCCTCGGCGTATCGCTCGAGAGCCCGATGCGCGCGACCACATTGGGGACCCGCGCCATCCGGGCCGCCGACGACGCAAGCCAAAGCTTTCGGAAAGTTCCGACAATAAAAGCGTCGGGTCGCTCACGCTTGAGCGTCCGCGCCAGTCGGAGCGCGTCCTGCACCGCGACGTCACCCCCCAACCTCAGCTGGTGCGTTTCGACACCCTTTGCTCGTGCCGCCTCGGCCACCACTGGGCGGTTACAGAGGAGTGTGACGTCGTGGCCCTGCCCCGCCAGCGCAACCAAGAGATCGGTAAGGGCCATTTCTGCGCCTCCCCACTCGGGCGCACCGATATGGGCGAAAATTCGAAGTGGCGACCGCTCCTCCATCACGTCATCCAATCGTGGATCCCGACATCGAAAATTCTCCTCGCTCCTCGGTCGGTTGATCGGGTTCCGGCCGGCGGGTACACTAGATGGCCCCGAGACATTCGCTGGTTCACGACGTGCCCGAGCCCTGTCACCCCACGTAATGCCACCGGCTGACGATACCCCACTGATGCGCCAGTGGCGAGAGGTTAAATCCCAACATCGGGATTCTCTCGTCTTCTTCCGGGTCGGCGATTTCTATGAGCTCTTTTTCGGGGACGCCGAGGAGGGATCCCGCCTTCTCGGGCTGACGCTTACGTCTCGGAACAACGGAGCGGCGGCTCGTGTGCCCCTCGCCGGAGTGCCGGCCAAGGCGCTGGACCAGTACCTCGGGCGGCTGGTTGCGCTGGGCCAGCGGGTGGCTATCTGTGACCAGGTAGAGGATCCGGCCGAAGCCCAGGGGATCGTCCGTCGCGAAGTCACGGAGACGGTTACGCCCGGCACGGTCCTCCACGACGCGCTTTTGACCGCCCAAAAAAACAATTTCTTGGTAGCACTCACCCAGCCGACCGACGGGCGTCTCGGGCTCGCCGCGCTCGATCTATCAACCGGGGAGCTGTCCGTTCAAGACGTGCTCGCCTCCGAGGTGGGCGCTGAAGTCGGTCGACTCGATCCCACGGAACTGCTGCTGCCGAGCATTTTCGAAAACGTCGAAAATGGCGCGGATCCTTGGGACGGCGCGCTCGTCGGCCGCCTATGTACGTTCCGGGGCGATTGGGTATTCGACTACGCCTCCGCGACCGACGAGATGAAGCGTCGGTATGGAATCCAGAGCCTCGAGTCATTCGGGTTCCAACGAGAAGACGGCTTGCTCGTCCAAGCTACCGGGGCGCTGCTGGCCTACGTAGCGGAGATTCGGCCGGGAGGAGTAGGCCACCTACGCCGGCCCGTGATCGTACGTCGTGGGAGCTCCATGCTTCTGGACGAGATGACGCGCCGCAACCTGGAATTGGTCGAGCCGCTGCGAGCGGGCGAGGTGGGCGGTACGCTCGTTTGGGTACTCGACCAAACCGTGACCGCCATGGGTGCGCGCGCCCTTCGGCGTTGGATCCTGAATCCCCTCGTGGACGCCGCGCAGATCTGGAGGAGGCAGGAGGCCGTCGCGGAGCTATTCGACGCTCCGGAAGTACGCACCGCCCTCCGTGGTGCGCTCGGACGTATGACCGACCTGGAACGCGTGGCCGGGAAGGTGGGCGCGGGGCGCATATCGCCCCGGGAGCTCTTGGGGCTTGGACGGTCCCTTGCCGAGCTTCCCGCGATCCAGGAGGCCGGAGCCGGAGCCGCAACGGAGAGCGAATATCTTCGAAGTCTGGTCGAGGAGATGGATCTGCTGCAGGACGTCCGGGGGTTGGTCGATGCGGCCATTTCACCCGACGCCCCCGCAACTCTTCAAGACGGGGGGACCATCCGAGAGGGGTACTCGCCGGAACTCGACGAACTTCGAGCCACGCGAGACGGCGCCCGGGACTTCATCGCCGCTCTTCAGAGCCGAGAACGAGAGCGTACGGGGATTTCATCTCTCAAAGTCGGGTTCAATAGGGTGTTCGGGTACTACCTGGAGGTCACCAAGGCGAACCTCGGCAACGTTCCCGAAGACTACGTCCGTAAGCAGACGCTGACCAACGCGGAGCGCTATTTCACGCCCGAACTGAAGGAGTGGGAAGAAAAGGTCTTCGGAGCCGAAGACCGCATGGAAAAATTGGAGGCGGCGCTTTTCAGCGAAGTGCGGGCCCTCGTCGCGACGGAGGTCAGTCGCATCCAGGAGGCGGGAAGCCGTGCCGCTCGGCTCGACGTGTTGAGCACGTTGGCGCACGTCGCTGAGAGGCGCAGCTATGTAAGGCCTGAAGTCCACACGGGTTATGAAGTGGAAATCGTCGCTGGCCGGCATCCTGTGGTCGAGATGATGATGCCTACCGAGTCGTTCATCCCGAACGACTTGGCCCTGGACGAGGATCGTCGCATCGTGGTGCTCACCGGGCCCAACATGGCGGGAAAGTCCACCGTCCTCCGACAGGTGGGGCTCATTCACCTCATGGCGCAGGTGGGATCGTTCGTGCCGGCGGATCGAGCGCGTCTCCCGGTCTGCGATCGGATCTTTACCCGTGTCGGCGCCTCAGACAATTTGGCACGCGGCCAGTCGACTTTTATGGTCGAGATGAACGAGACGGCGTCGATCATCCATGGTGCCACAGAGCGGAGCCTCGTCCTACTCGACGAGATCGGTCGGGGCACGTCCACGTACGATGGGGTGTCGATCGCCTGGGCCGTTACCGAGCACCTTCATGAGGAAATCGGGGCCAAAACGATCTTTGCTACGCACTATCACGAACTGACGCAACTCGGAGATCTCTTGCCCGGAGTCACGAACATGAACGTGGCCGTACGAGAGGTAGGTGAGGAGATCGTTTTCCTCCGGAGGCTCGAGCAAGGCGGGGCCGACCGGTCCTACGGAATTCAGGTGGCCCGTTTGGCCGGATTTCCCGAGAAGGTGATTGCTCGCGCGAGGGAACTTCTGAATGAGTTAGAGGGAACACACACAGGTGGTGGAGAGGGCTTGGGCCGCCTCGGGGCGCATCGTCCCGCGTCGGAGCCCTCGCTCGATCAGCTTTCGTTCTTTGGCGCCTCTGACCCATCTCTGCTTAGGCGGCTCAGGGCGCTCGATCCGGAGAACATGACGCCCAAGGAGGCTCTGGACCTATTGTTCGAACTACACAAGAAGTCCCTTTCGGGGGAAGACGGTTGAGTCGGCGTCGCGGGCGACGGCCATCTCAGGCCCTGTGCTTTTTGCTTGTGTGTGGCGCTTCGAGTTGCTCTCAGGACCAGGAGATCGAGAGCCCGTCGCCGCTGAGCGCTTCGGTGCCCATCTCCTATCCGTTGGATTTGTGGGATCAAGGCATAGAGGGAAGCTCCATGTTGAAGGTGCGCGTCACGGACATGGGAGCCGTGGACAGCGTCGTGGTCATGGGGTCGAGTGGATACGCCGCGTTCGATTCCTCGGCGGTCCGAGGAGCCCGGACCCTGCGATTCAGCCCGGCTCGGCAGGGGGATAAGCGCATCGAAGTCTGGGCTCACGTGCCTGTACAGTTTTCGAAGAAGCCACGTCCTTGATCCACGGCAGGCCCTGGCCCGGTCATGAGTGACAATCACCCGCGGCCCGTACAACAACGTCACGGAGGTCGTTGGTGGGACCCCCATGATCCGGCTGAACAGTGTCACTCGCAATGTCCCCGGGACCGTCTACGCGAAGTGCGAGTTCATGAACCCGGGTGGGTCCCTCAAGGATCGAATCGGTCTCGCCATGGTGGAGGCGGCCGAGCGTGAGGGAGCGGCTCAGGCCCGGCGGGGTGATCGTCGAAGCCACCAGCGGCAATACGGGAATGGTGCTGGCGATGGTCGCGGCCATACGCGGCTACCGCTGCATCTTTACGATGCCTGACAAGATGAGCCAGGAGAAGGTGAAGCTCCTGCGCGCGTTCGGTGCCGAAGTGGTGATCGTGCCTACTGCGGTTCCGCCCGACCATCCTGAGCACTACACGGTAAAGGCTGCGACCATCGCGCGGGAGACACCGGGAGCGATCCTCGCCAACCAGTTCTACAATCCCGCGAATCCGCATGCCCACTACGAAACAACCGGCCCGGAAATCTGGAACCAGACCGAGGGGCGAGTTACCCATTTCCTTGCGGGTTCCGGTATGGGGGGGGCGATTTCCGGTGTGGGGCGGTACCTGAAGGAGATGAACCCGGGAGTCCAGATCGTGGGTGTGGACCCCGCCGGATCGATTTTGAAGACCTTCTTCGATGCGGGAGAGCTGACCAAGGGTGAGCCGTACAAGGTGGAGGGAATCGGCAGTGACAAAATCCCGGGGGCACTCGACATGAGCGTCACGGACCGCTGGATCACCGTGACCGATGCCGAATCGTTCTCGATGACCCGTCGGCTGGCGCGTGAGGAGGGCCTGTTTGCCGGGGGATCGAGCGGATTGGTCGTGCACGCGGCCCTGGTAGTCGCGAATGAGGTCGATGAAGATGCCGTTGTGGTGACCCTGCTTTCCGACTGGGGTGAGCACTACCTCACCAAAGTCTACGACGACGATTGGATGCGCGAGAACGGGTTCCTGAAGCGGTCGTATCGTAGCGTTCATCACCTCGTGGCCGAAAAGGATCGGGATCTTCCCGCGCTCGTCACAGTCCAACCCACCACGACGGTGCGTGTCGCCCTCTCGACGCTTACCTCGCACAACGTATCACAACTCCCGGTCCTGCTGGACGGGGAATGTGTCGGTTCGCTGTACGACGGCGAGTTGATGTCCTCGGTCATCGAGGATCCGGAGCTTCTCGATCGGCCCGTCGAGTCGATCATGGATGCGCCCTTCCCGGTGGTCGACAGCCACATGGACGCCGAGGCCGCGGCTCGATTGCTGACGCGAAGGAACTCCGCCGTCCTCGTCAGGGACGAGGGTGAGATCGGCTGGATCCTGACTCGGTACGACCTGGTTCGAAACTTGACGGACACAACCGGATGATGGGTGTCCGAGGATGTAGGCTCGGAGCGGGGAGCCTTCGATGAGGGTCGTTGTCCTGCTGGGGGGTGATTCTGAGGAACGCGAGGTATCCCTCTCCTCCGGGTGCCAAGTGGCCGATGCGTTGCGCGACGTTGGCCATGAGGTTGTGGCCCTCGATCCGGTCGGCGGAGCCCTCACCCGGGGGGACGAAAAAAAAATTCTCACCGAGGGGGTGGGTAGCCTGCCACCCGCCGAGATCGGCCTCGGAGAGGCTGACCGATCGAGCGGCGTGCCCGCCCGATCCGGTGCGCCAACCCGCGTTACGATTTCCCACCACGAGGAAATTTTTTCGGCGGACGTGGTCTTTCCGGCGCTCCACGGGGGCACGGGCGAAGACGGGACCCTTCAGGCTCTACTCGACCTCGGTGGATGCACGTACGCGGGGAGTGCCATGCTCGGATGTGCTCTCGCTATGGACAAAGACGTCACGAAGCGCCTCCTACGAGACGCAGGTATACGGACCGCGGACTGGCTCATGAACCCCATAGCCGAGGAAGCGGTCGAGCGGTTGGGCCTGCCCATGATCGCCAAACCGGTGGCGGGCGGTTCGTCGGTCCGCCTTTACCTGCTGGACACTCTAGAGGCGGTGCGCGAGACGATCGACGTCGAAGGTGAGCGCTCTCGAGAGCGCGGAGTGTCCCCGGACATGATGTACGAAGCGTTCGTCGCCGGGCGCGAACTCACCGTAGGTATTTTGGGAGAGAACGCTTTGCCGGTTGGCGAGATCGTTTCCGAGCACGACTTGTTCGACTACGAGTGTAAGTACCAAGCGGGCATGGCGCATGAGATTTTTCCGGCAGAGATCCCAGACAAACTGGCCCGTACACTGCAGGAGACCGCTCTCGAAGTGCACCGCTTACTTCGGCTCAGAGACTTTTCTCGGATTGACTTCATAGTCGATACGCAGGGCGATGCCTGGTGTCTGGAGGCCAACGCACTGCCCGGGATGACGTCGAACAGCTTGCTTCCGAAGGCTGCGCGCGCGGCAGGGATGACGTTCCACGAACTGTGCGATCGGATCGTGCACCTAGCGGCGACCCGTTCCCCCGGCGCCTCGCTTTAGTTTTCGACGGCTGTCGCTGGGTTTGCCGGATACGCCTCGCCCATGTTGCTCGATAGGTGGCTATGCGAGCCTATGAAATCAATTCGAAGTTCGGCGAATGTTGCCCGATATGTGTTGCCCTGAGTATGGTCTATGTAGGATGGGCGTATCCGCGACGGCGTGACTCGCCTAGAGAGCCTGCTCTTGCGCCGTACCGTAGTGTGGAGAAGCGACTTTGAGAGGTGCCGGACGTTTCCCGTCGGGGGGGATGAACCTCAGCTATCAATTGACCCCCTGGGTCAAGCGCCTTCTGATCGCGAATATTCTGGTCTTGGCGCTGACTTGGGTCATCGGTCCCGTGTTCGTTTCCAAGTGGTTCGCTTTCCAGCCCACCAAGATCTTGGTGCGGCCGTGGAGCCCGTTCACCTACATGTTCCTCCACGGTGATTTTTGGCACCTCTTCTGGAACATGCTGCTTCTGTTCTTTTTCGGCCCCCCGCTCGAATCGAAGTGGGGATCGAAGGAGTTCATTCGGTATTATCTCGTGTGTGGCCTGGGAGGAGTCGCACTCAGTTTGGTGTTCGTCTCGTATTCGATCATCGGTGCGTCTGCGGCGGTCTACGGGGTTATGCTCGCGTTTGCCATGGCTTGGCCCGACGCCCCCATCTACGTGTGGGGTATCTTTCCAGTGAAGGCGAAGTGGCTGGTCGGATTTCTTTTTGTTGTGACGTTCTTCAACGCTTTTGGGGGTGCGGGCGGTGGGGTTGCCCATTTTGCTCATCTCGGCGGCTTCGTTGCCGGCCTCGTGTACTTGAAGACGGATTGGCGCGCTTCGCAGGCGATTCAGAATATGGGGAGGGCGGCTCGCGCGAGACGGTTCGCCATCGTTCCCCGCGGCGAGCAAGAAGCGGCCCAGAGTAGCCGCCCCATCCGCAACGACGTCGTCGGAGAGGAAAGGACCTTGGACGCGGTCGACCGCGTACTTGATAAGATATCGGCGGAGGGTATGGCGTCCCTCACCGTACAGGAAAAGCAGCTTCTCGACGAGGTATCGAAGAGGCACCGCACGAACTGAGCTTCCTTCCGGCCCGACCCTCGCCGCCCCTCCTCCGTTAACGGTCCTATCTGGACGAGATCGGTCGTGCGGCCTACAATCACCGTCCCCTAATGTCTAAACGGGACGTGATTCGGTGAACATCAGGTAGGAGATCTATATGGCCCTCGCCAAAGAGTACACAACCGATAAAATCAGGAATGTTGTTGTTCTGGGCCATGGCGGAGCGGGGAAAACCGACCTGATCGACGCCCTTTGCTTCACCGCCGGCACATCGAAACGCAAGGGGAACGTCAGCGAGGGTAGCGCGCTCACCATGTACACGCCGGAAGAAGCGAGCCACGGAATCTCGCTCCAGTGCACGCCGGCGTACTGCGAGCATGCAGGCACCAAGATCAATCTCCTGGATACTCCGGGCTTCATGGATTTTGTCGGCGAGACTCTAGCGGCCATCCGGGTGGCGGATTCTGCGGTCATTGTGGTGAGCGCCACCTCCGGCGTGGAGGTAGGCACCGAAACCGTATGGGAGTACGCCGAGGACCGGGGAGTGCCCCGGTTCTTTTTCGTCTCCATGATGGACAAGGACAACGCCTCTTTCGACCGCGTGTACCAGGACATCAAGGCGCGCCTCACCGAAAAGGTCGTCGCTGTGGAGATTCCAATCGGGGAGGGTCCTGAATTCCGTGGGATCATCAATCTTTTCAGTGAACGTGCCCACATGTACAAGGCTGGAACGGAGACGGGTGAGTACGACGAGGTCGATATCCCGGAGGAACTCCAATCGAGGTTCGATGACTGGGAAACCGAGTTGCAAGAGACGCTCGCCACCACGGACGAAGCGCTCCTCGACAAATACCTCGAGGACGGCAAGATCTCCCGGAAAGAAGCCATCGAAGCCATGCACAAGGGCGTAACGAGTGGAGAAATCGTCCCGCTGTTCTGCGGATCGGCGGTGCATTCATACGGAATGCAAGCTCTCCTCAAAAAGCTCGTGGAGCTTTGCCCTAGCCCCACAGAGGCGGGTGGCGAAACGGCGCGGCGTGCCGGGATGGAGGAGGAGGTGCATCTGGCGCCGTCCGACGACGAGACCTTTTCAGCGCTCGTCTATAAGACGGCCTCCGAGCCCCACATCGGGGAGTTGTCGTATTTCCGGGTCGTGAGTGGATCGGTCGCCAACGGACAGGAGGTCAAGAACGGTGAGCGCGGGAGCCTCGAAAAGCTCAACCACCTCTCGATACCCCTGGGGAAGGACCGTTTCGAGGTCGGCAGGCTCCATGCGGGTGACCTCGGGGTGATCGCGAAGCTCAAGGGCACCCATACCAACGACACACTCTGCGACATCTCCCGCCCCGTGATCCTCGAGAAAATCACATTCCCGAGGCCTGAGATCGCGGTGGCCATTCGGGGGGAGGAGCGTGGTGACGAAGACAATCTCGGCGAAGTGCTTCCGAGGTTACACGAAGAGGATCCCACCTTCCTTGCCGAGTTCGACCCGGAACTACACCAGACGATCGCCCGAGGGTTGGGCGAACTACATCTGGCCGTCCAAATCGAACGCATGAAGCGTAAGTTTGGGGTGGCGGTCCGGATGGAACAACCAAAAATCGGCTACCGAGAGACGATCACGCAGGAAGCTGAGGGACAGAGCCGCCACAAGAAGCAGTCGGGCGGACGTGGCCAGTTCGGGGACTGCAAGATTCGGCTCAAGCCGCGAGCGGCAGGCGAGGGGTACGAATTCGTCAGTGCCATCAAGGGTGGGGTGATCCCGACCAAGTACGTGCCTTCGGTGGACAAGGGCATTCAGGAGGCTGCGGCAAGGGGCGTGCTGGCCGGGTTTCGGTGCGTGGACTTCGAAGCCGTGTGCTACGACGGCTCGTACCACGCGGTGGACTCCAGCGACATCGCGTTCAAGCTCGCCGGCTCCCATGCCTTCAGAAGCGTCGCCGCCAAGTGCCGGCCCGTAATCCTGGAGCCCATCATCGAAGTCACGGTGACCATGCCCGACGATTACGTTGGAGATATCATGAGTGACATCAATCAGCGTCGCGGGAAGGTGCTGGGGATGGAGCCGACCGCTGGGCGGACAACGGTGAAAGCTTTGGTGCCTGAGGCCGAGCTCTACAAGTACTCCACCTCGCTCCGCGCTATCACACAGGGGCGGGCACACCACAGTCGGAGCTTTTCGGGGTACGAGGCAGTCCCTGAGCTAGAGGTGCCCAAGGTGATTGCTGCGTCGCAGGAAGCGGCGGCGGCTTCGTAGAGTTTCCAGGCGATAATTCAACTGAACGTGTTAGTGCTCGTGCGAGCCGGAGGTGGTGTCGGTGTCTGGACATAGCAAGTGGGCCACAATCAAGCGCAAGAAGGCGGTGACGGATGCCAAGCGCGGTCAGGCCTTCACCAAGCTGATCCGAGAGATCACCGTTGCTGCCCGGGATGGCGGGGGCGACCCAAGCTTCAACCCGCGCCTTCGATTGGCCGTTGAAACCGCGAAGGCCGGTAACATGCCTGCGGACAACATCACTCGGGCCATCAGGAAAGGCACGGGCGAGCTGGAGGGCGTCAACTACGAAGAAATTGCGTACGAGGGGTACGGCCCGGGCGGTGTAGCCCTCTACATCGAGACGCTCACCGATAATCAAAACAGGACGGTGGCCGATGTACGCCACACCCTCATCAAGCTTGGGGGTAGCTTGGGGACCACTGGCTCGGTGGGGTGGCAGTTCGACCGCAAAGGTCAAATCTACGTCGCGGGGTCTCGCCACGGTGAAGAGGCCGTCTTCGAAGCGGCCATCGAGGCAGGGGCCGACGACGTCGAGGCCGCGGACGACGAGTTCGTCGTCACGACCCAGGCCGCCGCGTTCCACGAGGTGCAAGCAGGCATACGGTCCGCCGGAATCGAGTTCGCGAGGGCCGAACTCGTTTGGGTTCCCCAAAACGAAGTCCGGGTCGAAGGCAGGGATGCAGAAAAGCTCCTGAAGCTTTTGGACGCCCTAGACGACATCGACGACATTCAGCAGGTCTCCTCCAACGCGGATATCGACGAAGAGATCCTCGCTCAGGCCATGTAAATGACCGTCGAGCTGATTCTCGGGATCGATCCCGGAACGGCCATCACGGGGTATGGCATTGTCGCCAAAGATGGCGGCGGCGCCGTTTCTTTGGTGGAGTGCGGGGTGGTGCGTACGTCGTCGGGTGAGGCGCTGGCCACGCGAATCCGTGAGATCTTCGACGAGGTCACCGCTCTGATCGCACGGCACAGGCCGTCGGTCGTGGTGGTGGAGGATGTCTTCCACGGAAAGAACGCTCAGAGCGCCCTCAAGCTCGGACATGCCAGGGGAGCTATACTGCTCGCGGCGGCGCTGGGCGAGGTTCAGATCGCCGAGTATTCTCCGCGGGAGATCAAGAAGGCCGTGGTGGGAAACGGAAACGCTACCAAGGATCAGGTGAGCTTCATGGTACAACAACAGCTCCGGCTCAAAATTCCGCCCTCGCCAGCCGATGCCGCGGACGGTGTGGCAGCCGCGCTCTGTCACTGTGTCATGGGCGCGCTTCGAGTTTGAGGGTCGTCCGGTGGGGTGAAGGCTGGATGGGGGCTGACGCCCGATGATCAGCCGATTAAGGGGTACGCTGGTCTCGCGCGAAGTGGATCACATCGAAGTTGAGACGGCCGGGGGCGTGGTCTACGAGGTACAGGTTCCACTCTCCATCCTCGAGCGTCTACCGAAGCCGCCGGTCTCGGACTTCGAGATCCGCACTCTACAGCTGGTCCGAGAGGACTCCGTCACGCTCTACGGCTTCTTGGAGTCGTTCGAACGTGAGCTTTTCAGGAGACTGCTGGGAGCGTCCGGTGTGGGGCCCAAAGTTGCACTCGCCATGCTTTCCACGTATTCGGCTAGGAGGCTCGCCCGGGCGTTGGCCGAGAAGGACATCGTTGCGCTCAATCAGGTGAGCGGCGTCGGGAAGAAGACCGCCGAACGCATCGTGCTGGAGTTGGCCGACAAGGTCGAGGACCTGGCTGTAGGGGCTGCTGGCCCGGACGGTGTCGGCAGGGGCCCCGGTGCCCAAGAGGCGGTCGGCGCGCTCGTGGCTTTGGGGTATTCGTTCGTGGATGCGGACGCGGCAGTTCGGGCCGCGCTCGCGCAGGGCGACGCGGAGAACACAGACGTGTTGGTCCGACGGGCTTTGGCAAAGAGATGAGAGGTGAGCGAAGCACGATGAGGGGTGCACGAGGAGAACGATGCGATGATCGGTAGAAGCGAAATCACCACGCCGGAGGTTCTTCAGGAAGACGCGGTGGCCGAGCCCTCGCTCCGACCGCAGCGCCTCGACGAGTTCATCGGACAGGAAAAAGTTCGTGAGGCGCTGAGCATCGCCATCCAGGCGGCCACACAGCGGAGGGAACCCCTGGATCACTTGCTGTTCCACGGCCCTCCGGGGCTCGGCAAGACGACCCTGGCGTCGTTGATCGCCCGTGAAATGGGCGTCAACTTCAAGTCCACTTCGGGGCCCGTGTTGGAGAAGCCCGCGGACCTGGTGGGCATGCTCACGAACCACCGGGAAGGAGACGTGCTCTTCATCGATGAGATCCACCGGCTTCGCCCCATCATCGAAGAGTTCTTGTATCCGGCCATGGAGGACTACCGGGTGGAGATCCGCCTAGGCGATGGCCCGCGTGCCCAGACCATGACGATGGACATCGAGCCCTTCACACTCGTAGGCGCGACCACTCGCTTCGGTCTCCTCACTGCGCCCATGCGAGCCCGCTTCGGGATCATCCAGCGACTGAACTTCTATCCGCCCGAAGAGTTGGCGGTGATCGTGTCTCGGAGTGCGGAGATCCTCGGTGTGGAATGCTCGATCGAAGGGGCTCAGATCCTCGCTCGCCGAGCAAGGGGGACGCCCCGAGTGGCCAATCGGCTCCTCCGCAGGGTGCGCGATTTTGCCCAGGTGAGGGCCGAGGGCGTCATCACGGCAGCCGTGACGGAGGACGCCCTCCAAATGCTCGATGTCGACGAATACGGTCTCGACGAAATGGACGGGCGGGTGCTCCAGACCCTGATCGAGAAGTTCGAAGGTGGACCCGTTGGGCTCGAAACGCTGGCTGTCGCCATGGGCGAGGACGCCTCCACCCTGGAGGAGGTCTACGAGCCTTTCTTGATCCAGGAGGGATTCCTCATGAGGACACCCCGTGGGCGGGTAGCGACGGTGCGGGCGTACAAGCGATTCGGCTACGAGCCACCGTCCAAGGATGGGGTGGGGAGTGGACAGCCGTCGCTCTTCGAGTGACGTGACCCAGGGAGCAGCCAAGCGGGTCGCGGATGGCACTCGGGTTTCGGACTACGAGTACGAACTCCCCGCTGGGCGGATCGCCCGGTATCCGGCCGAGCAAAGAGACCAGAGCCGCCTGCTGGTCGTGCCGCGCGGCGGTGGGCCTTTCGAACATCGAGTGTTTTCGGATCTGGTCGATCTCCTGAACCCCGGCGACCTCCTGGTCGTAAACGAGAGCCGCGTAAGATCCGCGCGGCTCCTGGGGCGAAAACCCACCGGGGCGCCGTCGGAGATTCTGCTACTTCGGCCGTGGCTCGGCCGGGATGAGCGGGGCGATGACAGCGGTGACAAGGCGGGCGGTGCCTCGGACGAGGAGACGTGCCTCTGGGAGGCTTTGGTGCGGCCCGGCGGAAAGCTCAAGCCCGGCCGGGTCGTGAACATCGCGCAGGGCTTCGACGTGGAGATCGTGGATTCCGCGCCGGGGGGTGGTCGGGTCGTCCGTCTGGTGGTCGAGGGTTCCGTGCGGGAGGCTTTGGAGAAGCATGGGCACATGCCGCTCCCGCCCTACTTGGAGCGGGCCGATGAGGCGTTGGACCGAGAGCGCTACCAGACCGTGTACGCTCGAGTGCCAGGATCGGTGGCCGCGCCCACGGCGGGACTGCACTTCACTTCTGAGTTGTTGGAAAAAATCGCCGAGAAGGGGGTGGAGCGCGTGCAGGTGACCCTCGACGTAGGGGTGGGGACGTTTCGGCCCGTTGAGGCCGAGGATCCGGCCGAACACGAGATGCACAGTGAGCGGTACTTCGTGTCCGCCGGGGCGGCGAGGGCGGTCAATACGGCGAGGGGCGAGGGGCGCCGCGTATGGGCGGTAGGCACGACCGTGGTGCGCACGCTCGAGAGTGCCGGCCACGAAGGGGTCGTGAGAGAGGGCCACGGTGTGACGGACCTGTTCGTCCGGCCGCCGCGCCCCTTTCACGTGGTAGACGGGTTGATAACGAACTTTCACCTGCCGCGGTCAACCCTCCTGATGCTGGTTGCCGCGTTTGCCGGATACGACAGGACGATGGCCGTGTACGGGGCGGCTATTGAAGAAGGGTACCGTTTCTATTCGTATGGGGACGCCATGGTCGTCGGGTGAGTCCAAGAAATGGTGTGGGGACCCCCCGAAGTGGCCGACCCGCTCGAACCCGTGGAGCTGGCCGGCGCTGTTGACCCGCTCGCGCTCGGCCGCTCTGTCTCGATCTGCTCGAGCCGGCCTTGGACGCTGGCGGCATCCAATCCGGCGTCCATGCCCCGAAACAGCTCCACCGAATGCGCGAGCCACTCTTTCGCCTTCGCGACCTCGCCCATTAAGGCTTGGGTAGGAGTGGGCGGGAGTGGAGGCCAATCTCGAGTACGGGATCGTTTTGACCATCCACGACGCGGAACTAGGCTTGGACAGGCATTTCTCAATGGGCGTCGATCCGAGATTCGTCTCGGTGAGGCGCGTACGTGAGGTCGAGAAGCCGTCTGCGGAGGACGTTGCCCGCCTGTTGGCAGAACCGACCAACTTGGACCTCTGGGCTGAAATACTCCCGCCGGACGCCTTCGAGTTCGAGGGAATGACCGTGATTACGCCCGTGGACGTGACGCCCCACGAGGTCATCTCGAGGCTCAAGAACGACCTCATCGAGAAGGACTCGATGGCGTCACCCGAGAAGGTCGATCGGCTCCAGCATCGTATCCGGAATCTCCTCGGCTGCCCGGAACTCAGTCTGGGCTTGATCGCGTTCGATCGACGTGCGGACGTGGAAGCCATCGAAGGAGCGAGGGCGGTGGGGAAGAGCCTGCTGCTCTGCGACGAGTGCGCTCCGACCTGTTCGGACCGAGGCAACTCCTTTTATGCGGGAGTTTTCAAGGGCACGGAGCCCGTCATCGTTCAGGACCTCAAGCATGCGATACACAGCGGATACGAACATCACCTTCGTGAGCACGGGCACCGGAGCCTCCTTCTTTACCCACTACACGTGGATGGCCAACTGGTTGGGATGATGGAGCTGGCTTCGCCCAAACCCGGCGACCTCAATGCGTTCAACGCTCGGCGACTGCTGGATGTGGTGCCGCTCTTCGCCACGACGCTCAAGCGCAACTTGGACGAACTCGAGGACCGCGTGCAGGCCTTGATCAAGAGGAAGTACACGGCGATCCATTCAGCGGTTGAATGGCGTTTCCGCAATGCCGCCCTCCGCTATCTGGAAGAAAAGGAACGAGAGGGAGGCAACCCTGCGCTCGAACAAATCGTCTTTCACGACGTCTATCCGCTCTACGGCCTGGTCGACATGCGCGATTCTTCGCGGATTCGAAATGACGCGATCCGGGCAGACCTCGGTGAACAGCTCCAGCTAGCGCTGGATGTGGTCAATGCCGCTGGACAAATCCGGCCTCTTCCAGTTCTGGAAGAAATGGTATTCCTGCTGACTCGGCAGCTCCGCCGTATGGAATCCGAACTCCACTCGGACGATGAATCGGGCGTCCTAGAGCTACTCCGAAGCCACGTGGAACCGCAGTTCGGACAACTCGAAACCTACGGAACTGAAGTGGCCGAGCGTGTGGCTACCTATCGCGGCGCGCTGGATCCAGAGCTGAACATCGTTTATTGCCGCCGCAAGGAGTTCGAGGAAAGCGTGGGGTCTATTAACGACACGATCTCGAGGACTTTGGACGAGGAGGAGGAGCGGGCTCAGGGCATGTTCCCCCACTTCTTTGAGAAGTTCAGAACGGACGGGGTGGACCACAGTATATACGTTGGTGCTGAACTGCATGAGGACGGTCTCTTCGACGAGTTGTACCTACGCAACCTGCGCCTTTGGCAGCTCATGGCGACGTGCCGGATCGAGTGGGAGCTCGCTCGCGCCAAGAAGCACGTGGCTGTACCGCTCGAGGCGACGCATCTGATCCTGGTACAGCATCAACCTCTTTCGATTCGGTTCCGAGTCGACGAAAAGCGTTTTGATGTGGACGGGGCCTACGACATCCGATACGAGATCGTGAAGAAGCGGATCGACAAGGCCAGCATCCGTGGGACGACCGAGCGGGTGACCCAGCCGGGCCAGCTCGCGATCGTGTACTCGACGGGCGCGGAGGCTGCCGAGTACACGAGGTATGTCGAGTTCCTTCAGAACAAAGGCTACTTGGGTCCTGGACTGGAGAGGCTGGATCTCGAGGATCTCCCGGGCATCTCTGGACTTAAGGCGCTGCGCGTCACGATCGCAAGCAGAGCAGAGACCGGTGAGAGCGACCGCCCTGCTCGTCCATCCGTCAAAGAAATCGAGGCGGTTGTCGGCGGAGACTAGTTTCCTCCGACCCACGCCTGTCGAAGTCCCGCTCGGTTCACCTCTTTGCCGCGGAGGTAGACGCGAGAGATGGTCCGCGTGTTGCGGATGTCCTCGAGAGGGTTTGCGTCGAGAATCACGAAGTCTGCGGTTTTCCCGTTCGCGATCGTGCCCATCTCGTCCAAGCCGAGCTGTTCCGCGGGTCGGCTCGTGGCCGCGACGATCGCTTGCATGGGCGTCATCCCCAGACGGACGAAAATTTCCAGCTCCCTGTGGCCTGTGTATCCTAAAAAGTGGTCGGGAACCGCCCCCGCGTCGGTTCCGAGAACGATGGCCACGTCGGCAGCGACGAGGCGGGAGAACGCAGCGCTCAACTCTCGTTCCCCTTGGGCGGCATTCGCTGGAGTCCGTCCCCCGGCCTGCTGCCGGGCGTCATAGGCAGCGCTGAGTCGAGTCGCGACCTCCGGGGGCGTGGCTTCCTGAAGGAACGGATCGGCCCCCACCCGCTCGCGGCGCAGTTCACCCAGTCCGAGATTCGGCACCAGAAAAGCTCCGGCATCAGGGATCCGCGCCGCTAGCTCGTCGTCCATTCCCGGCCCCAAACGACCATGAAGGAACCCCGCCACACCCGCATCGAGGAGGTCCGGCATCTCCTGTGCGCTTTGCTGATGGACGATGACGTCGATGCCGTTTGCTCTCGCTTCATCGATAATCGCGCGGTAGACCTTCGGGTCGAGCTTCTCTTGGCTCCCTCCCCGATCGTCGACCCATATTTTGACGAAGGCGATCCCCTTTTCGGAGATGTCGCGCACAGCGACCCGACCTTCTTCCGGAGAGGCCGCCCCCCTCAGCACGGTCATTCCCGTCTGATCGGCGATGGCGAGCGCGTGTCCGAGGAACTGATTGTTGGGTCCCTGTCCCGGTGGCCCCATGCCCGCAGCGAACAGGAAGCGGGCGCCCGCCACCTCCCCGTCTCGCTGTGCCCGTTGGAGCTCGATCGCGAGGTCGTCAGGATCGGCACCAGCGGAAAAAACCGCTCCGAACCCGTAGTACGCGTAGCGCTCGAGATGCTCGATGAGATTGTTACGGGAGTAGTTCTCTGATCCCCAGCTCGTGTACCCCTCGTAGCCCACGTGCGCGTGGGCGTCGATCAAGGCTGTAATGACGGTCTTTCCAGTGACATCGATGGTTGTCGCTCCCGCGGGGGCGGAGACTGCTCCAACTGCCCCGACCGCGGCGATCCGGTCGCCCCGCACCAGAAGCGCTCCGTTTTCAATAACGTTCCCGTCCCCGAGGATGAGCCGGGCCCCCTCGAAAAAGAGCGTGGCTCCGGCGGTGGTTGAGGACGGCACCCCGCCGCCGGATGCCGATCCGGAGTCGGACGGAGCGCATCCACCAACAAGGGTGAACAAGCCGATCGTAACGATGAAAACGGAGTTCATCGATGACCTTTTCTCCATACGCGGAATCTCTTTGGACGCTCAGGCTAGGGGGGGGCTCGCCGGATGAGCAATCCCGACTCATTTTGCTCCTTGGGCGCCCGACCTGAGAGAATACGCTTTTGGGGCGGATCTCACGCCGCTGAACCAACTTCGAGGGAGTCGATATGAGGGTCACCATGACCGGGGTCACCCGATTCGTCGCTATCGCGTTGCTCGCCGGATCCGCTTCGTTGGTTTTCGGCGGGCGGGGGATGGCGCAGGCCGCACCGCACGCACCCGACGTGCTCAGCATCGACCACTACGTCAGGGTCGAGTCGACCGCCCCCTCAATGAAGGGGGAGATCGCACAGATTTACGTCCGCGAGCGTGCCGCACCGTCCACCGTGTTTCGGAGCCTGGACCTCGAAGGCCGGGTCGTGCTCTTCGTCCACGGGGCTGGGACTCCGGCCGAAGTCGCTTTCGACGCGCCGTACGAGGGCTTCAGTTGGATGGCCCACCACGCCGAGGCTGGCTTCGATGCCTTTTCGGTGGATATGACGGGTTATGGTCTGTCGACCCGGCCGACCGCGATGAACGACCCGTGCAATCTTTCCGAAGAGCAACAGGCCGATCTCGTGCCCTCTTTCCTCGATCGCACCTGCGCGCCGAGTTTCCCGTATCGGGCTACGACGTCGGCGTCGGATTGGCACGACATCGACGGAGTGGTGGACTACCTCCGGAAACTGCGCGGAGTGGATCGGGTCAGCTTGGTCGGATGGTCTGCGGGTGGGCCTCGCGCGGCGGGGTATGCCGCCCTCCATCCCGACAAGGTAGATCGGATCGTGTTGCTGGCCCCTGCCTACAACCGGGCGGCTCCGGCCGAACCACCCGCCAACCTTCCCGTCGCGGGTCCAGCGATGAACAAACAAACACATCACGACTTCGAGGCTCTTTGGAACCGACAAGTCGGGTGTGTCGACCAGTACGAACCGGCGGTTAGCGCTGCGGTGTGGGGCGCGATGTTGGCATCGGACCCGGTGGGCGCCACTTGGGGCCCTGGTCTACGGCGCGCCCCACAGCGGGCTTCGTGGGGTTGGACGCAGGAGGTCGTTCGACAGACGGCGACTCCGATGCTGTTGGTGGCTGGAATCCACGACGGCCAAGTCCCCCCCGCGCGCGTTCGCCAGATGTACGATGATCTGGGATCGCAAGAGAAGGTGCTTCTCGATCTCGGTTGTTCGTCCCACAACGCCATGTGGGAAATGAATAGGACCCTGCTATTCGATGCGTCGCTGGAGTGGTTGACCTCGGGCACAGTGGACGGGCTCGCGAACGGTGTGGTGCGAAAGGGGTACTAGCTAGATTCGTCTTCTCCCGAGGCGGTGCGCGTCTTATTATGACCCACCGAAATTCAATCCAAGAGCAGGAGCACGTCATGACCCGTCGAATCTCTCTGGCCGTCCTAGGCTTTCTGATCGCTCTTCCTTTGGCCGCGCAAGCGCCCCGTGGGCTCCAATTGCGTCTCGACCACAGCACGAGCGCGCAGGATCCGGACGACGTTGACGATGTGGCCGTAGCGACGCAGGGAGGTGGTTTCCGAGTCGTGACCGGACCCGCCGTCACCGCCTGGGATGGAAACAACACCGCCGCGGGCGACTACACGCTCCGGGGGACGTTCACGATGCTAGAACCGAGTGACCATACCAACTATTACGGTCTCGTTTATGGTGGTAACGGCCTCGACAGTGACTCACAGAGCTACCTGTATTTTTTGGTCGCGCAGGACGGCAGTTACCTGGTCAAACACCGTGCTGGAAACGAAACCACCCATGACATCCAGGGTCGGACGCCCCACTCGGCCGTCGCCCAACCGGACGCCAGCGGGCGGTCGGTTAATGAACTCGAAGTGCGGGTCGGCGCGAATGCGACCGAGTTCGTGGCCAACGGGGTCGTGGTGTTCTCGGCTCCCAAGAGCGGAATGGCCGCTCGGACGGACGGGGTCTGGGGCGTGCGGGTCAATCACAGGCTGCCGGCCATCGTCGTGTCGGACCTCGGGGTTAGCTGACGTTGTCCTCGGCGCTCGCGGGTCATGCTCTCTGATGATCATTAGGAGATAACCCCATGTTGCGTGCTTCGAGCTTCCGGTTCATCAGCTTGGTTGGCGTACTGGCGGGTTCCGTTTCGGCGGGGCCTTTGTCGGCGACACAGTTGGGTGGTCGCCCCGCTGAGGAGTGGGCCATCACGCTCGAGAGCGGGCGCCGGCTCGGGGGCCTCGAAATCGATGAGGTCGTCTCCAAGATGGAGCTTCGCTCGGGCGACGTGGTGGCCGACGTGGGGGCGGGCACGGGGATATTCTACGTTTCGCTCGCCCGCGCCGTGGGCCCGAGCGGTACGGTGTTGGCCGTGGAAATCGACCCTGGTTTCCTCCCCATGATCGACCAAAAGGCCCAGGCCGGAGGAGTGTCGAACATCCGGACCGTTCTCGGCGAATACGAGGATCCGAGGCTCCCCAGAAACGATGTGGACGTGATCTTCTTCCGCGATGTGCTGCATCACGTTGAGGGGCGTGCGGCCTACATACGGGAGACGGCGAAGTACGTGCCGAACGGCAGCCGGATCGTGGTGGTCGACTACTATGGGGGCCATCCGGACGCGCCGCATGGAGACCAGCCCGAATTGCAGATCACTCTCGAGGAGGTGAGGGGCTGGATGGACCAAGCGGGGTTAACGATGACCCGCGAGATCGACCTTTTTGACGACAAATTCTTCGTGGTGTTCACGAAGAGGAATTAGAAGTTCAGCCAGTAGTTCACTTTGACCAGGAAGATGTTGTCGGAGTTGAGCCCCAACAGCTCCTGGGTGTCGTAACCGAGGTCAAAGGTTCCGATCGCGCCCGCGCCCGTCTCGTCGAAGTCCGATGCGAGGACCCTGTCCGCGCGGCTCTGTTGCCACACGAGGAAAAGCGTGGACCCCGGGCTCCATTCCCAGCGCAGCACCGCGTTTCCGAGTAAGCTCCTGAAGTTGAAGCTGCGGTCGGATACGGTGAACGCTGGCGCCGGGCCCGCGCCGTCGGGATCGACCAGATAGTCGCCGTCGCCCTGACGGACGCTGGTGCCGATTTCTTCACCATACGTTGAGAACCGATATGTGCCCGGCGCACTGAACTCCTCGAGATCCCCATAATCGCCGCTCGATATGAGCGGCTGCGCGTAGACTTGCAGCGTGAGCGTTGGTGTGAACGTCACGTTGAGCCGCGTCTCCAGAGCCAGCGTCGTCTGGTTGATCGGCGCGAATACGTAACGCCGGCCGAAGGTGTGGGTCGCGAGGGGATCGGCGGCGGATGCGACGTACTGTGCCCTTGTGAAATTCCGGGTGACCGAGGGCCCGAGTCGTAATTCCAACTTCTCTCCCGACCGGTACGTGAGGTCGATTCCTCCGCGGTGCTCCCACGAGCCCCCGGAGCTGCTTGCCCCGTCGTACCGTGCCCGGACGCCGAGCGCTTTGCGGGAGTCCGAGTTGAGATTCGCACGCCAAAGACCGGAGGCTGGGGTCCGGGCCATCGGACCGCCTCTGGTGAGCCGGTCGTCGTTCGTGGCTTCCCGGGCGGCCACACGCACCGATCCACCCCAGTAGTTGAGCCAGCGCCAGTTGAAGGCGACGTTGAAATCGTTGAAGATCCGGTCGCCCGATGTGTTCCACTTGTTGTCGGGCCCACCCATCACGGACCAGTTTCGAAAGTAGCTACCGGGTCGGGGCTGAGTCCACTGGAAATGGGTATCCAGGATCATACGCTCGGTCTCGGTTTGAAACCCGAGATCGTTCACTTCGTAGCCCGCGCCGAGGTACGCTACTCCGACCCTGGCGGTAAACGAGCCAGACTGTTTATTAATCTCCCCCATTCCGTAGAGCCCGCCCAACGACGTCGCGTTGGGATCGACACTCAGGTGGGTCGCGTCCGGCCGCTGTAGGTATCGGGCCGAAGATTCTTGGGCGTCCAGAATGGCAGCGGCGTCTCCTTGGAGGTAGCTCCCGGCGAACGCGCCGCTGACTTTCCAAGTCCGGTCGCTGAACTCGTGGACCAAGTCCGCGCCCCCGACGTACGCAGCTGAGCGAAGTTCCGCGGCGAGCTCCGAGTCCTTGATGTCGCGGTGCACCATGGTCCCGATCACTCCGATCTGCGTCTCTCCCGCCCGCGCGTCTCGACGAAGTCTTCCGGCGAGGTAGTTCGTGGGAGGCTCCAAGACGCTCTGATTCTCGGCTCCCGAGGCGTCAACGTACGGGGAGTACTCCCTGCCCGTGAAGGCGTCGAGCAAGCCGACCGACCAACCTTCTCCCACCCTTCCAGTCACCTTCGCCGCCCCGAGGATGGTGGTGGACACCGGCGCGTCGAAAAATACGGCGTCCGACGAGACACTTCCCTGTGGTTGACGACCGATACGTCGAGAATACAAGACCTCAGGGGCTCGCCCCGTGCTGCCCGTGGGGCCTCCTCGGCCGTACCGGAAGATCTCTGCGCCCTCGACGAAAAACGGACGTCGTTCCTCGAATCGAGTCTCGAAAGCGGTCAGGTTGATCACTGCCGGGTCTACCTCGACTTGCCCGAAATCCGGGTTCGCCGTGGCGTCCAGCGTGAGGTTCGGCCCGAGCAGGTACTTGAGATCTAGTCCGGCTCGGCCGAAGTAGTCGGAGCCCGACCGATATGGATTGTCGAACGCCTGCGACGTGGGTTCCTGAGTGATGTACTCGGCGCTCATTCCGAGGTAGGGCAACACCTCGAGCTTGCGTCCGCCTCCGATGCTGCGAATCCCTGCCAGGTGCCCGTAACGTGCGACGCCGGCGGGCTCGAGCTTGGGCGTGAAAGAGAACACCGCGTTCTCTTCGAGGCGCCGAATCGTCCGCTCCACCTGAATTCCCCAGAGCAGTTCTTCGCCCGGGCTGAAGCGAAGCTGGCTGAACGGGATGCGCATCTCGGTGAACCAGCCTTCATCGGTGATGACCGAGGCCACATCCCATACGGGGTCCCAAGAGGAATCACCACCACCACCACCACCACCGAAGCCACTTCGGCCGCTCGAGCCGATCGCGTCCCGCTTGATTCCCGATGGGTTGGTCGTGAAGCGGTACGAAGTTTGATGGTCGTGGTAGCTGTCGATCGCAACGATGAATTCATCCGAGTCCGAAACGCCGGCGTCCCGACGCGCCAAGCGGGTCATGACGGGGCCCGAGTCGTAGAATCGCCCTCCGATATAAAGCGCGTCGTCGTCGAACAGGAAGCGTACTTCGGTGCGTTGGCTGACCGGTTCGCCCTCGTTCGGGTCGAGTTGCGTGAATACGGTGATCGGCGTAGCCGTTGCCCAGGCCGGCTCATCCGGCATTCCGTCGATCCGGAGGTCTGAAGACACCCGGACAGCCGTGACCACAGGGGCTGCGGCGTGGGGAAGGACTTCGGCGCTCACCAAGGAGTCACGATCGGCCTCCTGGGCGGTGATCGCTGACGCGAACAACAAAAGCGATCCCAGCATCGTGACTGAGCAACCGACCGATGTGTGGATTACGAGCCTATTACTCATCAACAATTCATTGTGGGGCGTGTCATCCTAGGGCGTGCCCGCTTACCTGGGAAACGGCCCGGTCACGCCGGGCAAGGAATCGTCCTTACTCCATGCGTTCCAGGAGCCATCGTAGAGCCTCGCATCGTACCCGAGATGTTTGGCGATGAGGTAAGTATAGCTGGCGCGCATTCCCACCCAACAGTAGTTGACCACGGTCGCTCCGGCGTATGCGCCCGCGTCCTGAAATCGGTCTAGCACATCCTGGAAATCAAGCAACACCGGGTTCTCTGGGGCCACCAGGAGGTCCTCCCAATAGAGGTTCCTGGCGCCCGGTATATGCCCTGCCCGTCCTCCGATCCGCGCGGGGACGTCTCCACTGTACTCTCCTGCGGGGCGTGAGTCGATCAATGTGATACCGGGGTCGTCGAGACGCTGTTCGACCCAGTCCGTCGTCACGAGTACGTCGCTTCGCACGCTCGGATTTAATACACCGCGTGGGCCTCGGGTGGGGGTCGCGTCAACGGGGTGGCCAGCCGCCTTCCACGCTTCTAGCCCGCCGTCCAACACTGCCGCGTGGGCTCCATGGCCGAGGTAGTCCAGCGCCACGTAGGCCCGAGCGGGAAGGTGCGCTGGGGAGCCGTAGAGCACCACGAAAGTCTCCCCTGAGACTCCGGCCACCGAGAACGGTTCGACCAATTCGGCGGCGGGGGGCATCTCCACGATCAGTCCGCCTCGGACCCGAACGATGTCTTGAAAACTTAGGAAGCGGGCACCGGGGATGAATTCGGCGGAGGACTCGGCTGTGGGCATGCCCACATGGAGGAGCACCAGCGAAGGGTCTTGCAGATGGTCGGCCAGCCAGTCGACGGAGACCAGGACGCCGGGCTCGTCTTGGACGGGCTCGGGCAGCTGTATGGAGGTGGTTGCCTGGACGGGTCGTGCGCTAAGGACGAGGCAAGCCGTCAGAGTCACGGAAAGGCGACCCCCAACCTGGCGCGTTCGGTCCCCAGGCCAGCGTATGCGGTGGAGGGCCCCCGTTGCTCCCGGATTTCCGCGTTTTCCGGGTGTCATTTCTCGAACTCCATCCGTGATCTGCCCTTCCGTAATGCGTGTCGCTACTTCTGACCCTACATGAGTATCATAGCGCGTGCTCGGTGGAGCAAACGGATTCGTATAGGTAGTTTCCGAGCATGTTCGACTTCACCTTGCACGCGACGGACGGTGCGGCCCGCACCGGAACGTTCGCTACGCCCCATGGTCCGGTGCACAGTCCGGTTTTTATGCCCGTGGGAACGAATGGTTCGGTCAAAGGAGTCTCGCCCGAAGAGGTTGAGGGAACCGGGGCCTCCATGATCCTCGCCAACACGTACCACCTCTACCTCAGGCCCGGGCACGAGTTGGTGCGAGAGCTCGGGGGAGTTCACGATTTCATGCGTTGGGGCGGGCCGATCCTCACCGATTCCGGCGGCTTTCAAGTCTTCTCTCTCGCGGGCAGCAACAAAATTCGGGACGACGGCGTTGTTTTTCAGAGCCACATCGACGGGTCGAGTCATCTATTCACGCCAGAAAGTGTGATGGACATCCAGCGGGCGCTGGGTGCCGACGTCGTCATGGCGTTCGATCAGTGCCCACCCGGTGGCGTGAGCCACAAGGAGGCCGAGATGGCGAACCGGCGCACTTTGGATTGGTTGGCCCGCTGCCGGTCTCGATTTCAGACCCTCGATGAAGAGGGGTTGGGTGGAATCCACAGCCTTTTTCCAGTCCTCCAAGGGAACGTCTACGAGGACTTACGCCTGGAGCACCTTCGGTCTTTTCTAGATCTCGGCGACTGGGACGGGATGGCGATCGGCGGACTCAGTGTCGGCGAGGCCAAGGAGGACATGTGGCGCGTGCTTGAGGCCCTCCATCCTGAGATCCCGGAGCGACTGCCACGATACCTCATGGGTGTTGGGTATCCCGATGATTTCCTCGAGGCCATCGCCCGGGGATGCGACATGTTCGACTGCGTGGCACCCACACGAAACGCGCGTCATGGGACGGCGTGGACCACCGAGGAGGGTCAGATCAACCTCAAAGCGGCGCGCTTCATGCGCGACCGGAAGCCGATCGATCCCTTGTGCGACTGTTACGCCTGCCGCGGATATGATCGAGCGTACATCCGGCACCTTTGTGTGTCGAGCGAACTTTTTGGCGCGCGCCTGGTTTCGATCCACAACATTCGATTTTTGGTCCGGCTCGCCGAGGAGTCCCGGGACCGCATCGCAGATGGTACCTTCCAGTCTTGGTCCCAAGACTGGCTAGCCCGGTACAGGGGATCGAAGGAGGTAGCACACTCATAGTGCGACAGAGCGGGGAGATCGGTTTTGGCTGAAGCCTTATTGGCAGTTGTGATGGCCCCTCGACAGGGGGCGAACGGAACGTTCGTCTTTTTCCTGAACATGGCGGCCGTGGTCCTCATTTTTTACTTCTTGCTCATTCGCCCTCAGCGGAAGGAGCAGGACCGGCAAAAGGAGATGATCGCGTCGGTCGGGAAGGGTGACGAAGTGGTGACGAGCGGCGGGATCATCGGCACCGTAATCCGAGCGGAGGAAGACCGCTTGATCATAAAGACTGGTGGCGAGACGAAGATCACGATCGAGCGAAGCCGCGTCTCTCACAAAGTTTCGGGAGACCGGCCGGACGCTGCGCAGAAGTAGGGAAAAGGAATGGCGGTTCGCAGGATCGTACTGCTGGGCGAAGAAATTCTTCGCCGTCCGGGCGTAGAGGTAGAGACGTTCGGCGACGAACTCCACTCGCTCGTCTCCGACATGCTGGAGACGATGTACTATGCGGAGGGAATCGGCCTGGCGGCCCCCCAGATCGGCGTCTCGCTCCGTGTGTGTGTGCTTGACTTGCGTAAGGAGGATGACCCCGCGGGAGGGCGGTGGGTTTTCGTCAACCCGGTCATCGTCGAGTCCAGCGCGGAAGAAGAAAAAGCTCCCGAGGGTTGCCTGAGTATCCCCGATATGGAGGACGTGGTGACCCGCCCATCGCGCGTCACAGTCCGTGGGTTAGACCCAACGGGAAAAGCTATCGAGGTCGAGGCAGAGGGTCTCTTGGCCCGCGCACTGCAGCACGAGATCGACCATCTGGATGGGGTGCTTTTCGTCGACCGACTGAGTCCGTTCAAGCGGCGCTCACTGCTCAAGAAGTGGAAGAAAAGTCAGAAGGATGGAGCGAAGGGGTGAAGATCCTCTTCTGGGGCACGCCAGACTTTGCGCTACCATCTCTTCGGGCCCTCAGCGAGGAGGGGCACGACATCGTGGGCGTGGTGACGCAACCCGATCGACCCGCCGGTAGGGGTAGGGTGCTTCGGGCGTCGCCAGTCAAACAAGAGGCGCTCGACCAGTCCTTCGCGATCCTGGAGCCAGAATCCGCGCGCGATGAGGCGTTTGTCGGGGAGATTTCGGGCCTCGGTGCGGACCTGTCGGTGGTGGTTGCGTACGGTCAGATCCTTCCGACAGCGGTGCTTAACATACCCGCCATGGGCTCGGTGAATCTGCACGCCTCGCTGCTTCCGTCGTTACGCGGGGCAGCGCCGATCAACTGGTCCATCGTGCGGGGGGACGCGGTGACGGGTGTCACCGTCATGCGGATGGTCGAACAGATGGACGCGGGGCCCATCCTCTTTCAGACGGAGGAGCCGATCAGTCCGGAAGAAACGGCCAGTGACCTCAGGATCCGCCTGTCGGAGATCGGAGCCGAGGCGCTGATCGAGGCGCTCCTTCTTCTGGAAGCGGGAGTCGTCGAGGAGCGGGAACAAGACGAGTCCCAGGCGACGTATGCACCCAAAGTCGACCGTAGCTCGGCCCGCATCGTCTGGGACCGCGATTCGATCTCGGTCAGCAACTTCGTTCGAGGGATGGATGCGGTGCCGGGAGCGTGGTCCGAACTCGAGGGCCGTCCGGTGAAGCTGTACGGGCCGGTGGCCCATCCGGGCGTCGTCCCCGAAGCTCGAGCTGGAACCATCGTGGAGGCGGACCGAGATGCGGGACTGCTGGTGGCCGCGGGGGAGGGGGCAGTCCTCATTCGTGAAGTGCAACCACAGGGAAAGCGGAGGATGGATTCGAGCGCGTGGATTCTCGGGCGTGGGGCGATCACAGGCCAACGCTTCGTGTGATCCCGAGGCTGCACGTGGTCACCGACGACGAGATCCTTGCCCGGCCGGATTTCGAAACGCAAGCGCGAGACGTGTGCGAAGCATCGGCGCTTGATGTGGGGCATATGGCGTTCCATCTGAGGGGGCCGCGCACCGTGGGGCGCCGGCTCACCCAGTTGGCTCGGATTCTACACGAGCCTGCCGCCACCTGGGGGGTCAGGCTTCTTTTAAACGATCGCCTCGACGTTGCCTTGGCAGTGGGAGCCGCAGGCGCACACCTCGGTGCTGGTTCGTTGCCACCGGATCAAGCACGACGCCTTTTGGGGCCGCGGCGCCTCCTGGGCGTGTCGGTTCACAGCCCGAACGAGGCGGTTCGAGCAGCGGAGTCGCGGGTGGACTATCTGTTCGTCGGCACCCTGTTCGAGACTCCCTCTCACCCGGGCGTGACCGTAGGGGGTGCCCGATTGATGAGTTCAGTCGCGTCGCGAGTGGACTTACCGCTGGTCGGAATCGGTGGTGTCACGCCTGAGCGCGCGACCCAAGTCGTGGCCTCAGGCGGATATGGCGTCGCGGTCATGAGGGGGATCTGGGACGCCCCCTCTCCGCCCGACGCGGTCCGGGCTTATCTTGATGCCTTGGAGCGGATGATTTAGAAGAGAAAAGCGACGGTTCATGAGTGATTCGGGAAGGATTCAGGTACAGGTGAACGGGAAGGAGCGGGAAGTCCAGTCTGGACTCTCGGTCCATGAGCTCGTGGAGTCGTTCGATCTGAACCCGCTGCTCATCGTGGTCGAGCTCAATCGGGAGATCCTCAACCGTGACCAATTCAAGGACGTGCAGGTCTCCGACGGCGACGCCGTCGAGCTGGTACACTTCGTAGGAGGAGGTTGAGAATGGGAAGTAGCGAAGTGGCTGTCGGCAGCGCCGTGGATGGAGCTTTGACGGGACCGTTACGCATTGCCGATCAGGCGTTCGAATCTCGGCTTTTTGTAGGGACCGGAAAGTATCCCGATAACGAGACGATGGTTGAAGCGATCCGAGCTTCTGGCACCGCCATGGTCACGGTGTCGGTTCGCAGGGTCGACCTGGACCGGACCCAGAGCGAGGGCATTCTCTTTCACCTCGACCCGGATGAGTTCTTCCTGCTGCCCAACACGGCCGGGTGCTATACCGCGGAAGACGCGATCCGCTACGCCAGGCTCGCCCGTGCCGCCGGCTTCAACGAGTGGCTCAAGCTCGAGGTCATAGGCGACGAGACCACGCTCGTTCCCGACACTCGGGCCACCCTCGAGGCCGCCGAGACCCTCGTCGCGGAGGGTTTTAAGGTGATGGCCTATACCAACGACGATCTCGTGACCGCCCTCCGCCTCGAAGATGTCGGCTGTGTCGCCGTCATGCCCCTCGCAAGCCCGATCGGCAGCGGGCTGGGGATCGTGAACCCCTACTTCATTCGCGAAATCAAGCGCCGATGCGAGGTCCCGATCATAGTGGATGCGGGGGTTGGCACCGCGTCCGATGCGTGCGTTGCGATGGAACAGGGCGTGGACGGGGTCCTCATGAATACCGCGATTGCGACCGCCAGCGACCCGGTCGCGATGGCGCACGCCATGCGGCTTGGGACCCAGGCCGGACGGCTCGCGTACTTGGCCGGTCGCATGGAGGCCAGGGAAATCGGGATTCCATCCTCGCCAACACGAGGGATGTTGGACTGAGCACACTGCTGCCAACGGCGGGCCGCCTGGCCGCGTATGAGGTCCTAGCGGCGGTGGACCGTGGACGGAGGCTGGATAGGACTTTCATGGCCGCCACGCGCTCGCTCGACGCGCGCGATCGAGCGTGGTGCCGGGAGTTGGTATTTGGCATTCAGCGGCTTCGGGGCAGATTGGACTACCTCCTCGACCGAAAGGTTAAGCGCGGGTTAGACAGTGTAGAAGCGGGCGTTCGGGACGCGCTCCGGATCGGCTTGTACGAGATCCTATACATGGGAGGCGTGCCCGAGTACGCGGCTGTGTCCCAGGCGGTCGAGTTCGCGAAGTCGAAGGGCGGGCGTGGCGTCGCCGGATTTGTCAACGCTGTGCTTCGAGGCATCGCTCGGGAAGGAGGTGGACCAGACCAATTCGCCGACCCCCAAGTCGACCTTGTTGAGTCCTTATCCACCTGGGGCTCCCACCCTCGGTGGCTGGTGGAGCGGTGGCTCGCGCGGTGGTCCTCGGAGGAGGTCCGAAAGCTGGTCGAGGCCAACAACGTCGTGCCTCCGTTGTCCCTTCGGTGCCTATGGAATACCCCGGCGTCCGCTGTGGACGCGTTAAAAGCCAAGCAGATTGACGCGAGCACAGTCGGTTCTGGCACGGGATGTGTAGTACTTCATGGGCATGCGTCCTTGGAAGAAGCGATGAAGGTGGTTCCATCCGTGGTGCAGGACCCGGCCGCTGCGCTGGTGGTGGCGTATGCCGATCCGGAGCCAGAGGCCCGCATCGCGGACCTCTGTGCGGCTCCGGGAGGGAAAACTTTGGGGTTTGCCGCGCGGGGCAACGTGGTCTTGGCGGCCGACCGGTCGCTGGAGCGGCTACGCCTCGTTCGGGAGAACGTCGACAGAGTTGAAGCCGCTGGACATCGGGTCCGAGTGAGTACGGTGCAATCCGACGCCCTTGCACCGCCCTTCAGCCGGCCGGACATGGTGTTCTTGGATGTACCGTGCTCGGGAACGGGCACGCTACGACGTAACCCGGATATACGCTGGAAGATCACTCCGGATCGACTGGATGAAATGGCGACTCTTCAGAGCCGCATCTTGGACGTGTGCGCAGACGTGGTACCGATGGGAGGGGTATTGGTGTACGCCACTTGCAGCTTGGAGCCGGAAGAGAACGAGCAACAGATCGAGGCTTTTTTGGAGCGTCGGCCAGATTTTCGTATGGATCCAACCGGCGCCGGCGGAGCCTTTGAGAACGCTCAGGGATACCTCTACGTCACGCCCCATTCGTTCGGGTTTGATGGAGCGTTTGCCGCTCGCCTCAGGAGGACATGACGGTGAGGTTCTTAAGGATGTTTGCATGAAGCTGGGTAGCTCCATCCGGAGACGCAGAGTCCGTTCTGACGGGCGCTTCAAGTGGCCGGGGAAGAAAGTGTGGTTGGCCATCGGTCGAATCCAACTCACTCCGGGTGTCGGGTACGTGGCAGGCGGCGTTCTGATTTTTGGTTTTCTTTTCGGCTACCTGACCACCACCCGTCTGGTTTTTCCGATGCCGGCACCTGCCGGAGATCTTTTCGTGGTGCCTGATGTACGAGGACTCGACCGCGCGGTTGCTTTGGCAACCGTCGATAGCGCCGGGATGCACGCCACGGTGACGGATTCGTTCCGGCACCCGACGGCGTTGAACGGCGAGGTACTGGGGCAGAGTCCGTTGGCGGGCCAACTTTCCACCGCCACCGGCAGTATCGCTCTCACCGTGAGCCTCGGCCCGGTACGAATGCCGGTGCCCGACGTGGTCCGGCTTGGTTTGCCCTCGGCCAGGACGGTTCTCGAAGCCAGCGGATTCGTGGTGGTTGTGGATACGCTGGTTTCCGAATTACCGACGGGTCAGGTGGTTGAGGTCAGTCCTGAGGCGGGTACTGAAGTGGCCCTTCCGATGGAGATCGTCGTCTACATCAGCACCGGTCCTCCGTTGATCCCTATGCCTCTCCTTCTCGGGATAGAACAGGCGAACGCTGAGATCCTACTCGATTCCCTGGACTTCGAGTTGGCGGAAATCGAAACTCGGTTCCGGTTTGGACGAGACCAGGGCCGGGTCGTCGAACAGTTTCCCCCCCCAGACAGTCTCGTGCGCCCCGGCAGTCGTGTGAATTTGGTAGTCGGAAGGCGGTCGTCGGCCAGGGGCGGCGGCAGAAATTAGAGTCCTTCGTTAAGTTAGTGTGCGACCTTGAGCTCCACGCAAAGGCTCTATAACCATGACTGTTGAACCGACACCCAGCACCGGATACTCGAAACGGCCGTACGCTTTTGCGTTGATTGGCGTCGTTGTACTGATCGTCGTTGCGTGGATGAGCCAGGATCGGGTCCAACCCGTGACCGTCGGCACCCTCGCTCCGGAATTCGAGGTCAGGGACCTCGACGGCGATCTCGTTCGCCTCAGTGACCTGAGAGGCGAGGTCGTCTTGATGAACATTTGGGCGACTTGGTGCGGACCATGCCGGGTTGAGATGCCTTCAATGGAACGCCTCTATCAGGAAGTTGGAGATGACGGATTCGAGATCATGGCGGTCAGCATCGACGCCGAGATAGGCGGATTCGATCTAGCCGGCCGCCCTGGTGGCGACATAGAGGCGTTCGCCGACTCGCTCGGACTGACGTTCCCCATGCTTCACGATCCGTCTGGCGGAATCCAGCAGTTGTACCGCACGACGGGCGTGCCCGAGACATTTTTGATCGGCAAAGACGGAGTGATTTACAAGTGGGTGGCGGGCGGGACCGAATGGGACGCGCCTCAGCAGAAGGAGCTGATCCAGCGTCTACTGGCCGCTCCAGAGTGAAGTTGTAGGCATGGTTGCCCAAAGCACGATGGGCACCCTGGCCCGCAACGGCCGACTCAAGCTGGCGGCGTTCGGACTAGCCGTCTTCCTTTGGGTCCTCGTCCGAGTGGGTGCCCCGGGCCAGCGTGATCTGATGGTGCCGGTCAACATCCGGCTGGACGACCCCGCCTGGATCGTGCTCGACAATCCAGTCCCGGCGACGGTGCTCGTGCGCTTCCGTGGCCCCCCAACCGAGATTTTCCGCCTCACTGGTTTGGACGGAATGTCGGTAACGGTGCCCATCCCGGACGTTTCGGAGGAGGAGATGGTGATCGTCCTCCAGCCTGGGTGGATTCCTCTTGACGGGTATCGGGGTGTGCAGGTGGAGGACATCGTTCCCGCCGCGATCAACGTCCGCCTCGATCGTTTGGCCACGAGGACGATTCCGGTTCGGATCAGTACGCGAGGGAGTTTGCCGGAGCGTCTGGCCTTGGCACGCGCACTTTCTTTGACGCCTAGCGTCGTTCGGGTGAGGGGACCGGCGAGTCTGGTGGAGCGCCTCGATACCCTGGACATGGTGCCGGTGGACCTGACCGACGTGGGTGAGCAGACGACGGTCGAGACGGTTGTGGATACCGCGGGCTTAGGCCGGGTGACCGTCGTTCCCTACGTCCTGACGTTGAGAGTCCCTGCGGAGGAGTCGATCGAACGGGTGATCGAAGGAGTCCCCGTCATTGTGGATCGGGGACTAGGAGATGGGCGCATCGAGGTCTTTCCGACCGTCGTGGAGGTGACGGTGCGGGGTGCGCGCAGTCGCGTGATGGGGATGGAAGAAGAGTACCTGAGAGCCGTGGTTCCGTCCTACGCGATCGGGAACCTGGGGTTGGTTGAAGAGCGCCGGGTTTCCATCGTTGTAGACGGGGTCCCCTCCTATGTTTTCGTGGTTCCGGCAGCGGACACGGTCGTCGTGCGTAGGCGCGTGCAGTTTTGAGCGGCCCACTCATTCTGGGGATCGAGACGAGTTGTGACGAAACCTCGGCCGCCGTGTTGAGGGCTCCGGACTCACTCCTGGGCCACGTCATCTACTCTCAGGACGAGCATGTGTTGTACGGTGGTGTCGTTCCGGAGATCGCGGCACGCGCCCACGTCCAGCGTATCGACGAGGTAGTGGACTCCGCGTTGGAGGAGGCGGGTTGCAGGCTTGGCGATCTCGATGCTCTTGCGGTCACGGCAGGCCCAGGGCTCGTCGGAGCCCTCTTGGTGGGTGTGTGCTGGGCGAAGGCTGTTGCGTTCGGACTTGGAAAGCCGCTGGTAACGGTACATCACATGGAGGCGCATCTTTTTGCCCCGTCCATCGAAAATGCCGACGCCGTGCCGCCGTTCGTGGCGTTGCTGGTTTCAGGTGGGCACACGTTGCTCCTCTACGTCCCGGAGTGGGGCCGTTATGAGTTGCTGGGGCAAACCCGCGACGACGCGGCCGGGGAGGCGTTCGACAAAGTCGCCAGGTTGCTAAACATGCCGTACCCTGGAGGGCCAGCCATCGAGGCTGCTGCGCTTCGTGGTGACGAGGCGCGCTACCGTTTTCCTCGACCGATGTTGAGACGCGATCAGCGGCCCGGCGACGACAGTTTCTACGATTTTTCGTTCAGCGGGTTAAAAACGGCGGTGGTCACTCTCGTTCGTGAGCTCGAGGAAGGTGGGTCACTCGACGCCGAGAGAGAAAATGTTGCCGCCTCCTTCCAATCGGCGGTGGCGGATGTGCTTACGCAAAAGGCGATGCGTGCCGTGAAAGAGACCGGTTGTCCTCGCGTGCTTCTGGGTGGTGGAGTGTCGGCCAATGCAGAGCTGCGTAAGAGCATGGCAAAGTGGCTCGGGCCGAATGGCACGCTCCTGACTGCCTCTCCTCGGCTGTCACTGGACAATGGAGCAATGGTTGCCCAGGCGGGAGCGTTTCGTCTGGAAAGAGGAGAGGTAGCGTCGCTGAATGCCTCGGCAGATCCCAACTTGCCGTTTCCCGGCTTGACGAAGAGTTCCGCCTGTGCCGACCACGATTTATGACCTATGCTTACAGGTCCAGAGATTTCGGTGGCGCTGCGTCGTCGTCGTCGATCACCCCTCCCTGAAGGCTGAGCGTGTACCCGATTTTTTTCCGTCTCCCGAGTTGGCTGCCCTTCATGGGTGGAGAGCCGATCACCTCTTTTGGTGTGTTAATGTTCCTGTCCTTCCTCATCGGAGGGATTCTGTTGCGCTCGGAAATGGAGCGTACGGGCCACGATCCTGAACGCGCATGGGATCTGGTGTTCATGGCAGTGTTGGGAGGTGTCATCGGCGCTAAAACGTACTATGTACTCTTAAATTACCAGGATCTTCTGGCCAACCCATTTGCCGCCATCTTCTCGCGGGGTGGGATGGTGTGGTACGGGGGGTTTGCCGGGGCGCTCATTCTCATCGTCTACGAGATCAAGCGGAGGGCTCTGCCACTCGGACAGATGGCGGATCTTTGCTCACCGACGCTCGCCATTGGGTACGCCGTGGGTCGAATGGGATGTTTCTTGGTCGGTGACGATTACGGGCGTCCCACGGACTCCTGGGTCGGGCTCGCTTTTCCGCGGGGTACGCCGCCAACCCGAGTGGACGTGCTCGAGAGCTACTTCGGCGTTCAGGTTGATCCGGCCCTCGTCGAGCGCTTCGGGCAGGTCGTTCCGGTGCACCCGACCCAGCTTTACGAGATCGGCATGGCTTCCCTCATTTTTGTCGTTCTTTGGAGTCTTCGGGTTCACCAGCGCAGGGCGGGTTGGCTCTGGTGGATTTGTCTGACGATGCTCAGTGCCGAACGTTTTCTCGTCGAATTCGTACGGGTCAAGGACGACCGATTTTTTGGTCCACTGACGCTTGCTCAGGGCATCGCCATCAGCCTGATTCTTGTCGGACTCTTGGGGATTATCCGCACTTGGTCCCCAGGACCGGTGTCCACCGGGGCGCCCAAAGGCCGAGCAGCGTAGCGAACCGGCTGGGGTGACACGAAATGTTTACCGTCTTGCACGGTTCAGACGTACACTTCGGCAAACCGCATCGCCCGGGTGTAGCGGCCGATTTTTTGAGATTGGCCCGAGAGGCGGCACCTGATGTCATCGTCTTGGCCGGTGACTTTACACAGCGGGCCAAGATCGGGGAGTACGCTCAGGCTCAGGCGTTCCTTCAGGAGCTTCGAGAGGGGGCCGGACGAACCGTTCCAGTAGTGGTCACGCCGGGAAATCACGACGTCCCGCTCTTTCGGATTCATGAGCGAGTTTTCGCCCCCTTTCGCCACTATAGGACGTTCGTGTCGGAGGAACTCGACACCGTAACGCGGGTCGGCGAGGCGGTTCTCGTGGCTGTAAACTCGGCGGATCCTCACCGAGGGATTGTCAACGGACGCATCACGGATCGGCAACTCGGGTTTCTGGCACGTATCTTCCAGGAAACATTTGGTGCGAATCTCCGTATCCTAGTGACACACCATGCTTTGGCCCCCCCCCCGGACGGCGGCTCAGATTCGGTCGTTCCCAGAAACGGGGAGATCTTGGACCGATTAAGGGAGTGGGGCGTGGATTTGATTCTCAGTGGACATTTTCACCGAGGGTTCGTGACGAAATCGTCGGCGGTCCGGCCGGCCCATGGGGAGCGGGGCGATATTGCGATCGTGCATAGCGGAACCGCCACTTCCAGCAGGGGTCGTGAGGCCGAAAAGGGAAGGAACAGCGTGAACTTGTTAAAAATCGGCACGCAACACACGGAGGTAATTCCTCACTGGTGGGAGGATGAGGTCCCGGGTTTCGTGGCGCGTGACTCCATCCTGATCGGACGCGGCTGATGGCGAATTTTTACCTGCAGCGGGAGGCGGGGAGCCGTGACCGCTTGACGGCGCTCGCGGTTGCGGTCGGCGTCGGGGGCCTCTCCTTCTACCTGACCAGAATGCTGCTGGCCCGAGAGAGCTTGGAATCGAAGGCACCCCATCTCGTGGCGTCCAAACCAAGCCGTCGCTCACTTTCTCAGCGCGAGGGGGCTCAAGGCTGTTGAAGAAGTCCTGCGGGGGGCGTCCCGCGTGCTTGCGCGCGGTCAAACTGGGAGCGTAGGAACCGAGCCGCATGCGGACCTCGTCTGCCCTCGTCGCGTTGATCCTGCTGGTTCCTGGCGCCGACCTGCTCGGCCAAACGCCCTCGGTCGAAATCCGAAGCATCGAGTTTTCTGGCAACGAGGCGTTTCCGGAGGACTCCCTCGCGCGCACCATCGTGAACCGTGAAACGAGGTGTCGTTCCTTCTCTCTAGGGTTCTGCCCTTTCGGGGTCCAGCACGAAGTGCTGAACGAACGGGAGTTGTCACGCGACATCCTGCGGCTCACGAATTTTTACACCATCCGGGGTTATCGGGAGGTCCGAATCGACACGTTGATCACGCGTCCGGCGGCCGACGCCCTGGAATTGTCCTTTCAGGTCGACGAAGGGTCGCCCGTCCGAATCGCAAACTTGAGCGTGGAGGGGGCGGACGTCTTCGACGAATTCGACCCTGCCGCCGACCTTCCAGTCGAGGTCGATGGTCTGCTCAACGCCATCGACCTTGCGGCGACCAGGGACACACTGATCCAGCGGTTCCGAAACCGAGGATACCCCAGGGCCGACGTGTCTCGTTCCTGGAGCTTACCGGCGGACGATCCCTATCGTGCAAATGTGACCTTCGAGGTCGAAACCGGCCCCCATTCTGTCTTCGGACCCATCACCCTCACCGGAAACGAAGAAATCGATGCTGATGTGATCCGCCAGTTCCTCCCGTTCGAGGAGGGACAGGAATATTCCGAGGTGCGTACTCTCGAGGCCCAGCGCAACCTGTTCTCCATCGAGATGATCCAGCGCGCGTCGATCGTCGAGGCCGTGGATCCGGCGGGCCTCGTACCGGACAGCGTGGTCGCACTCGAAGTACGCATCACCGAGGCGGAGATCCACAATGTGCGCTTTGGCGGGGGATGGAGCACCCTGGAGTGTGGGAATGTGGAGGGGCGCTGGACGAGCCGAAATTTTTATGGCGGAGCGAGGCGACTCCAGTTCCGAGGCCGTATGTCCAACCTGGCCGCCGACGAACTCAAGGAAAGTGTTTGTCGTCAAGCCGGCGTCGACCAATTCGGCGGGCTGAACTGGTTGCTTGCGGCGGAATTTTCGCAGCCTTTGATCCGGCGTAACTTGGCCCTGGGTCTCAGCGTGTCCTGGGACCGCCAGAGCGTCCAGGACGTGTTCGTGCGTGAGGCCCTCGGGGCGGACATCTCCCTGTTTCAGGCGTTCTCTCCGAATACGTCTGTCACCTTCGCGTACCGCCCTGAACTCACCAAATTGGAGGCGGCGGCGGTCTTCTTTTGCACATCGGTCCAAGTGTGTGCGCCGGAGGATATCGCCAGCCTTCAAGAACCGAACTGGTTGGCTCCGATCTCCGCCAACGTCGTACAGTCGCGCACGAACGATGCTCTGAACCCCACTCGTGGATACCAGATCGCGGCCGGTTTCGAGCACTCCTCCACGCTGACTGGCTCAAACTTTCATTACAATCGTGTGTTGGCCCAAACGACCGGTTACTTCGCGGTACGGCGGGGCCGCGTGCTGGCGGCCCGGGTCCGGGCGGGATGGGTCAGCTCAGGCACGTTCGTCCTTCTGGGAACCGCCGACGTCATACACCCGGAGAAGAGGTTCTTCTCGGGGGGAGCGAATAGTGTCCGGGGTTTCGCACAGAACCAGCTCGGCCCGCGAGTGCTCACGGTAGATCCTTCTCAACTCCTGTTCCCGCAGAGTGGCAGGGGGGAGACCCCGTGCACTCCGGCCCAGGTCATGGATCTCTCCTGTGACGCCAACCCGTTGCGGGACGGGACCTTCGGGACACCACGCCCAACGGGCGGAGACCTCGTGCTCGAGGGCGGACTCGAATACCGGATGACGCTCGGGCGGACCGTCGAGGTCGCCGCGTTTACGGACTTCGGACGGATCTGGACGGAACCGGGATCGGGTAAGGTGACCGCGCTCGAGATGACCCCGGGGTTTGGAATCCGGTATCTGAGTCCTGCCGGGCCCATTCGGGTGGATTTCGGTTACCGATTCCGTGGCATCGAGCCGTTACAGGTCGTGACCACGCAGATTCGCCCGTTCGAAGCGGGCGACGCTGTGGGCGACAAGATCACCGGAGTTGTGGAGGCCGAAGAGCAAGTGATCGAATACGTGGTCACTGAGGAACTCGCGGTGCTCGATCCGCGAGTGTTGTATGGTCCGGAGAGTGGCTTTTCGCTTAGCCGTTTTCAGCTCCATCTCAGCATCGGACAGGCGTTCTAAGGTGGGCACTCGTTCGGGAGCGGGCAGGCCGCGTCTGGTGCTGGCAGTCGCCTCCGAATTTCCACGCGTCTCAGGGTGATGAGGCGCCGAGCCCGCAAGGCCCTGAAGATCGGGGTGGGCGTGTTGATCGTGCTCGTTGTTGGGGCGATGGGTGGTGTCTTCATCCTCACGCGCACGACGGCCGGGCAAGCGTTCGTGGTCGAGCAGGCGCTCAGTCGAATCGAGGGGACGTTCAACGGAGAAATCGCTATTTCCGGGTTGCGCTCTCCGGGACTCCATCGCGGGGTGCGTCTGCTCGGACTGCAGTTGACGGCGCCGGACGGAAGTCCGGTCTTGGCCGTGGACTCTGCGGAGGCGGAATACTCGGTCCGGAGCGTACTGGGCGGTGAAGTCGCCCTCGCGCGGCTCACACTCTGGCGACCCCGGCTCACCGTTACGAAGGCGGCCCTGGATCGCCCATTCAATGTGAAGGCTTTTCTGGAGGGTGGTGGGTCGCAAACGCCTGAGGCGGGCGGCGGAAGTCGATCCGCCGCAGCCGGGGTGCTGTTCCTTCTCGATGAGGTCGAAGTCCGGGACGGCACTATCGAGGTGCGTTATCCAATGTCGTCCCCGCCGGATCCCTCTTCGCGCCTGATTACCGAGCCCGGACCGGACGGGCAGGGTGTCCAGCGTGTTTTCGGTTTCCACGGGATCGACGGTCGCTTGGACCGCGTGGTCTTGGGAAATCCTGCCGCCGAAGGCATCCGGATGAACGTGACCGGTCTCTCGTTCGAGGGCGACGTTTTTGACGAGCCGGTCCAGGTCCGAGACTTCGACGGGAGGGTCTCTGTGGCCGGCGATCGCGTCTCCGTCGCCGCCGAAACCGTGGACGCTTTGGGCGGGACCGCCAGCGGGTTTGCCACGGTCGATCTGGTGGAGGGGGGTCCGCCGGAACTCACGGTTGAGGCCGTTGTCGAGGGGGTGGACCTCCTCGAGCTGCAGTGGCTCGAGCCTCGTTTGCCCGACGCGATCGTCGGCGGTCGGATGGTGGTGAATGTCGGCGTCGAAGGGCTGCGCGCGGGCTGGTCCGGCGCCACCCTCGCGATCGCTGGCGGCCAGATCGCGGGCCGGGGTGCCCTGACCCAAACCTCGGGCGGCGAGTTGGCCCTCGACGATGTCGACCTGGAGGTTTCTGGCCTAGCAATGTCTGTACTCGAGGATTTCTTGACGGTTGAACTCCCGTTTGAGGGACGGCTGTCCGGGAGCGTGGGTCTGTCCGGCAACATGGACTCCGTGACCGTGGCCGGCCGAATGGACCTCGTTGAGCCGGATTTGGATCCGATGAGCGGACAGGTCAATGGCGTGTTTCACGTCAGGCGACGGGGTGTGACCGGCCTGATCGCGCAGCTGACTCCGGTTGATCTCGGTTTGGCCGATCGGTTTGCGGACGGCTTGTCGTTGGAGGGCTCGGTAAGCCTCGATATCCAGGCGGACGGTTTCTTGGACGCCGGTGTTCAAGTGGTCGTGGTCGGTACCTTTCCGGACTCCGCCTCCGAGGCGTCCTACGTTGCGCTCGCGGGAAGCGTCGTCGAGGTCGATGGGGACATTCGGATCGTGATCGACGGCGAGCTCGACCCGTTCTCCCTCGATGGTATCGTGAATGACGGGTCCCCCCTATCTCGGCTGGGTCTGGTACGCGGAACCGTTCACGCCGAGGGTGCCTTGTCGGACCTCACGCTCCAGAGCGACCTGTTGACCGAAGGTGGCCGGCTGACGCTGGAAAGCCGCTTCGACGCCCGGGCCCCGTTCACCTCATACCGGATTCGTAGCCAAGCGTACGATTTCGATCCCCTGGGAGTGGCCCCCTGGCTCCCCGAGGGCACGGTATTGTCCGGCTCGTTCGATCTCCGTGGGGGGGGTGGAGATCTGAGAACCGCTGCGCTCGTAGGGAGCGTGGGTTTCGGTCCATCCCGCCTCGCTGGGTTGACGGTCGACACCGTTTCGGTCGGACTGAGGATCTCGAACGGAATCGTCACGATGGACGATCTGCAAGGTCGCATCGGGGGCGTTTCGCTCGAGGGGGCTGGGCAACTTGCGGTAGAGGGCGGTGGCGGATCCGAGAACCTACGAGTGACCTTCCAGACGGAGAGCCTCGAAGGACTTCGTCCGCTCATCCTTGGCGGTGACGTGATTGCGGGCGACACGCTCTCGGCGCTCGAGCGTCAGATTCTCGGGTTCGAGGGCATCGATCCGGACACGCTCCCCACGCTCGCGGAAGTGCTCACGTCGGGGCGCATGGCCGGTGAGTTAACCGCGACCGGGTCACTGGAGAAACTTTCTGTTGCAGGACGAGCGGACGTTGAGGACGCCCTTTACGGGGGAGATCGTGTTGGGCAGGCCGAAGTCTCATTCTCGGCGACGGGCCTCTTTTCTGCCGAGCTAGACTTAGTTGCGCAGATCGATGCGGGTGCGATAAGCGTTTTCGAGAGGCAGTTCGATTCCGTATCGGCGACCCTGGCTTACCGCGAGCCGAGCGGAAGCGTAAACGTTTTTCTGGTGCGATCCCCCGAAGAAGACTACTCAGGTAGCCTCGCTCTCGACATTGAGGGTGAAGTCCGCACCCTGCATTTGGATGAGTTGGTATTCCGCTTCACTGATGAACGTTGGAATCTCGGTGGGCCGGCCACCATCTCGTGGGATCCGGACGGGCTCACCTTTAGAGATTTCCGGATGAGGCGTCCCGGGGTCGGCGGCATGCGGCTCCAGGCTCAAGGGCGGATTCCTTTCGATGGAGAGGCCGATTTTACATTGGAGGCCGAGGCCCTCAACATCCGTAGGATCGTTCGTCTCCTTCAATCGGACGAGGTGCTGGAGGGTGTGGTCGACCTTGCGCTCGAGGTGGGAGGCACCGATGACGAGCCGGTCATGAACCTTGCCCTCTCGACCGATGGATTTCGCTTCCGTGACTACGTCGTCGACCAATTCGAAGCGCAGCTGGCTTATTCAGACAGGACAGCCGAGGGTGATGTCGCGGTGTGGAACGATTCGATCCAGGTGCTTACGTTGGCCGGGGAGGTTCCTTTGGATCTGTCGTTCAATCCCGTTGAGGATCGTTTTCCCGAAGAGGTCATCGATCTGGTGGTCGCGTCGTACAGGTTGCCGCTCTCGTTGGTCATGGCGCCGTTCCCGGGCTACGAACAAGTCCAGGGGACGATTTCTGGAAGCGTGGACGTAGGGGGTACGTCGAGGAGTCCCGCTCCGCAAGGCCAGCTTACCGTTGAGGGCGGGGGGGTCTTCCTGGCTGGGGTCGGTGTCCGGCATGAGGACGTAGGTGGGACGCTCGACTGGTTTCCGGATGGGCGGCTCGAAGTGAACTTGAGCGCCCGGGCACTGGGCACCGCCGTGGTCGAAGGTACGGTGTCGCTCGCGACCGCGTTGGACCCCGAATTCGACTTGGGAATCCGCTTCGACGATTTCCAGGCGATGGATCGCCGTGACGCCACGGGTCGTGTGAGCGGGGACCTCCGTCTCGAGGGGTCCTTCTCGCGCCCCGTGGTCTCCGGCGATCTCTTCTTGGATGGCGGAACCCTGTTCTACGAAGAGTTCCTGAGGGCCGCAGAGGTGGCCGATCTGTTTTTCGAGCGCTCGCCCGGGTTGGCAGATTCGCCCGTGGCCGACACGACGGCTTTCGGGTTCACCCCCTTCATCGCTGGGGAGAATCCTTTCCTCCGGAACATCCGGATGGAAAACACGACGTTGACGGCGCGGCGCGATAATTGGATCCGCAGCGAGGAGATGAACGTCGAGCTCGAGGGGGGCCTCGACGTTTTGTACGACCGACAAAGCCAGGACCTGACGCTCGTCGGCGATCTGCAGGCCGTGCGCGGCTCATTGACGTTCGGCCCTCTGGCCGGCCCTCTGGCCGTCCGAAAGCAGTTTCAAGTGGACGGAGGTACGGTGCGTTTTCTCGGGACGCCCGGGATCAATCCGGACCTTGATCTCACGGCGAGTGAACCCGTCAGAACGCCGGAGGGGGACCGGCTCACGATCATCGCCGCCGTCACCGGAACCCTGTTAGCACCCGAGCTCGCGCTTACGAGCGACGAAACAGGGTTCACGGAGGACGAATTGCTGAGCTATCTCTGGTTTGGTCGCCCGACGTACGCCCTGACAGCGGATCAGAGCGGGGCGCTTGGAGCAGCCAGGGCGGTTGGGCTCAGCACGCTCAGCAGCGGACTCGGTACGGTGATGGCGCAAGGGTTGGGGTTCGATTTCCTGGATTACCTGTCCATCACCCAACGGGATCTGGCGGTGGGGTCACTCGGCGCCAACGACGCTTTGGGGACTCTGGGCGCGACCGTGGTCGAAGCGGGGCGCTACGTGTCCGACGATCTGTTCCTCACGCTGCTTCTCCGGCCTCCATCCGCGCAAAGCGCCGGCCTCTCCGCAGTGCCGGGAATCCGTTTCGAATGGGTTTCCGATCGTGGCTACACGATCCAGTCATACTTCGAGGACCAGTTTTTCAGGGGCCGGACCGTCGGCTTCGGAGAGCTCGGAGTGCAGAGCCGGAAAGGCCTTGGACTGTCGATCTTCCGCGATTGGAGCTACTGAGGCAGCGGATCCTCCGACGCGCGCCGGGCGCGCGGATTCGGTTCGACCTCCCGCCCCCGCGGGCACCCGGCCAAATTCTCCGTGTAGAACCCAGCTTAAGGTCGTTCTTCTGAAGGCAGGAGTGGTGTGGATGCGACAGATGAAAGTGTTCATGCTGATGGCGGGGCTGACAGCCCTCCTCATGCTGTTCGGACAATATTTGGGCGGTCGCGGCGGAGCGATGGTGTTTCTGGCCATCGGGGCCGTCATGAACTTCGGTATGTATTGGTTCAGCGACCGGATGGTGCTCCGTATGTACAAGGCCCAGGTGATTGGGCCCCAGGACGCTCCCGAACTCTACGCGATGGTGGATCGGCTGCGACAAAGAGCGGGACTACCCATGCCGAAAGTGGCCGTGTCGTCCCAAGAGTAGCCGAATGCCTTCGCCACGGGGCGCGGACCTAACACAGCGGTCGTTTGTTTTACGCGAGGGATTCTTCAAGCCTTGCCGCCCAAGGAGCTAGAGGGTGTTACGGCCCACGAGCCCGCCCACATCAAGCACCGCCATATGCTGGTGAGCACGATGGCGGCTACGATGGCCGGGGCCATGCTGGGAAGCGTGGCCAAGTGGGGTTTCATCTTGGGTGGAGGCGGGAGGGACAACGACAACAACCCCCTTTCCGTGCTCCTCATGGCGATCCTCGCGCCGATCGGGGCGATGATCATTCAGTTTGCAATCAGTCGCTCCAATGAGTTCCAAGCGGATCGGACCGGTGGCGAGATCGTCGGCGATCCGATGGCCTTGGCGGCCGCGCTCGAGCGCCTCGATCGTTTTTCCCACCAGGTTCCGATGCAAGTGAACCCGGCCGCGGCGCAACTGGCGATCGTCAATCCGCTTGCCGGGGTCCGGAGACGCGGCCTCAGGGGGCTGTTCAGCACGCACCCGCCCACCGAGGAGCGGGTGGCAGCGTTGAGGGAGCAAGCCGCGGGATAGGTCGCCCCCTTTGAAGAGAACCGCCGTCTTAGATTATCTTAAGGGCTATGGCCCAAGAATTCCTCGTCGTGCGCGGTGCTCGGGAGCACAACCTCCGAAACATCGACGTCCAGCTCCCCCGCGGGGCTTTGATCGTGATCACGGGCCTGTCCGGGTCGGGTAAGTCTTCTCTCGCATTCGACACGATCTACGCCGAGGGCCAGCGCCGCTACGTAGAATCGCTCTCGGCGTATGCTCGCCAGTTCCTGGGGCTGATGGAGAAACCCGACGTCGATTCGATCGAGGGCCTCTCCCCCGCCATTTCGATCGAACAGAAGACGGTGAGCCGGAATCCACGATCGACGGTCGGAACCGTGACCGAGGTCTACGACTATCTGCGGCTGCTTTGGGCGCGCGTCGGCGTCCCTCACTGCACCGAATGCGGCAGGCCCGTTCTTCGGCAATCTGCGTCTCAGATCGTCGAGCGGCTTCTATTCCTAGACGAAGGGGCCAAGATCCAGGTCTTGGCCCCTTTGGTTCGAGGTAGGAAGGGCGAGTTCCGGGATCTTTTCGAAAAAGCTCGAAAAGAAGGGTTTGTTCGAGCCGTTGTCGACGGAGACATGATCGATCTTTCCTCCCCACCGTCCCTCAACCGATACGAAAACCACGACATTGCGATCGTTGTGGACCGGCTGGTCATTCGGCCGGAGGATCGTGAGCGGCTGGCCGACTCCGTGGAGACCGCTTTGCGGGCCGCGGAGGGCACGGTCGAGGTCGTAGAGGGAACCGGACGCTCGCGCGTGTCACACTTCTTCAGCGAGTTCTACGCCTGCGCCCATTGCGGCACCAGCTTGCCCGAAATCGAACCGCGCCAGTTCTCCTTCAACTCGCCTTACGGGGCCTGCGAAGGATGCGGCGGCTTGGGGACGAGCAAATACGTCAATCCCGACCTCCTGCTGGCGGACGGGAGTATTTCACTCCTCGAAGGGGTCATTCTACCGTGGGGCGAACCCACAGGGCATTTGAGGAACTCGGTGATCGCGGGCCTCGCCGAAGCCTATGAGTTCGACCCGCGCAAGGCGTGGAACAAGCTTCCCGAGGAGGCGCGCCAAGCCATCATGTTCGGTTCGGGCAACATGAAGATTCGTTTCCCGTATCGCGCGGGGTCGGCCGGAAAAGCCAAGGGCCACTATGAGGACCACTGGGATGGAGTGATCGACAACGTGGAGCGCCGGTACCAGGAGACCAAGTCCGACACGGTACGCACGCAGCTCCACGACTACATGTCGACGCTCACGTGCACGGTGTGTCGCGGCAGCCGGCTCAGGGCGGAATCGTTGGCGGTCACCATCGCGGGACGATCCCTGGGCGACGTCGTCGAGTTGTCCATCTCGCAAGCGCTCGAGTTCTTCCGGACCCTTCCGGTGGACGAGCCGATCGGCTCGGGGGAAGGCCGGCACACGCTTCTCGGTGACATCGCGACGCCGATCCTGAAGGAACTCGAGGAGAGACTCGGCTTTCTCAACGATGTCGGGTTGAACTACCTGACTTTAGGCCGCTCGGCGGACTCCCTCTCGGGCGGAGAGTCTCAGAGAATTCGTCTGGCCACGCAGATTGGGAGCCGCTTGGTGGGCGTTCTCTACATCTTGGACGAGCCCTCCGTGGGACTCCATCAAAAGGACAACCAACGTCTTCTGGGTACCCTTCGTGCGCTTCGCGACCTCGGCAACACCGTGATCGTGGTCGAACACGACGAGGAGACGATTCGCGCCGCCGACTACATCGTGGACCTGGGGCCGGGAGCCGGCCGTGCGGGTGGAGAGGTCGTCGCTCAGGGGTCCTTGGCCGACGTGCTCGCGTCCGAAGCATCCCTTACGGGGGCGTACCTGGAGGGTCGGCGTGGTATCCCGACGCCGGATCGCCGACGGGAGGGCATTGAAGATCGCGCCCTGCGTTTGAGAGGCGCGAGCGAGCACAACTTGGCCAATCTCGATGTGTCCGTTCCTCTCGGCTGCTTCGTCGCGGTGACTGGTGTGAGTGGATCGGGTAAGTCTACGCTCATCAACAACACGCTGTATCGAGCGCTCGCCCGTCAGTTGTATCGGAGCAAGGCCCTCGCCGGGCACCACGACGGAATCGACGGGATCGAGTGGATCGACAAAGTGATCGAAGTCGATCAATCGCCCATTGGCCGAACGCCCCGCTCGAACCCTGCCACGTATACGGGCCTGTTTACGCCGATCCGGGAGCTGTTCTCCAGCCTTCCTGAATCCCAGATGAGGGGCTACGGGCCGGGCCGTTTCTCTTTCAACGTAAAGGGAGGGCGTTGCGAGGCGTGCCAAGGGGACGGCCTCGTAAAGATCGAAATGCACTTCCTCCCCGACGTCTACGTGCCGTGCGACGTCTGCCGAGGAAGGCGCTACAACCGGGAAACCATGGACGTGTTCTACAAGGGTAAGAACATCGCGGACGTTCTGGACATGACGGTCGACGAGGCCCTCGGCTTCTTCGAAGCGGTGCCCCGTCTGCGCGTCAAATTGGAGACACTTTCGGACGTCGGGCTGGGGTACATCCACCTCGGACAGTCGGCGACGACGCTGTCTGGTGGCGAGGCGCAGCGTGTGAAGTTATCCAGTGAACTGTCGAAACGGGCCACGGGCAGCACGCTCTACATTCTCGACGAGCCGACCACCGGTCTCCACTTCGAGGATGTCAGGGTCTTGCTGGAAGTGCTCCACAAGTTGGTGGAAAAAGGCAACACGGTCCTGGTCATCGAACACAACCTCGAGGTCATCAAGACTGCGGACTGGATTATCGATCTCGGCCCCGGGGGGGGAGGGGCCGGCGGACGTATCGTCGCCGAGGGCACGCCCGAGATGATCGCTGAGGTGCCAGAGTCCTACACCGGTCGATACTTGGCGCCTCTCCTGGGCGTCCTCACCGGGACCGGCGAAAACAGGTAAGTGTGTGCGGCCGCGCGGCCGCGTGGTCGCCGGAGGCCAGCCGTTCATGTTAGAATTAGGGCCGCGGCCCGAGGATTTCCGTGCGCTACCCGGACAGCCCGGAAACCGAGCCCGCGTTTTGTCCGTAGAGAAGGAACCCCGAGCATTGGGGCTCGTCGTCGAACTGTCTGCCCGTGGCCTCAGGACCGAGCCGCACAGAGTACGGAGTGAATCATGGTAACTCGGGAGGATCTCGAGAGCTTCCTCATTCGGATGGATTTGGACTGGAATGAGGTGGATGATGGGATGTTTTTGGTGCAGAGTCCGAGCGGCGGCGTGGTCGTCCACCTCTCCGATCCCGTTCTGCTGGTGCGCATGAAAGTGATGGACCTGCCGAACGGTGGGTCGGACTTGGGCGAGCTTTACCGTACTCTGCTCGAGTTGAACGCCACGGACATCGTGCACGGAGCCTACGGCATCGAAGATGGTGAGTTGATCCTGACCGACACGTTGGAACTACAGAATCTGGATTACGAAGAGCTACAAGCGTCGGTGGAGAGCCTCCAGTACGCGGCGTCGAGTCATCTCGGGCGCATCAAGCTTCTTGCCGGGGCCGACGACGGCAGATCGGTAGCGGAGGACTCGCTCGCATGAGCATCTTCACGAAGCTGTCGACGGTCATCAAATCGAACATCAACGATCTCATCTCTCGGGCGGAAGCCCCCGAGAAGATGTTGAACCAGATTATTCTGGACATGCGGGACCAACTCGCGAAGGCGAAGCGGGAAGTTGCGGCGGCCATCGCGGACGAGCGGAAGCTCAAAGCGTCCCTCGAGACCGAGGTCAAGCAGATGCGTCAGTGGGAGCATCGTGCGATGCTGGCGGTCAAGGAGAGCAGGGACGACATGGCGAAACAGGCTTTGGTCCGGCAACAGGAGCACGCGGAGCGAGCCGCTACGCTTGATGGGACATGGAAGGCGCAGGCTGCCGAGACCGAGAAGCTCAAGGGCTCTCTGAGGCAGTTGAACGACAAGATCGAAGAGGCCAAGCGCAAGAGAAACCTCCTCGTGGCGAAGCAGCGTCGGGCTCAGGCCCAGCGGCGGATCCACGAGACCATGTCGGGGCTCTCGAATACGTCGGCGTTCGATGCGTTCAACCGGATGGCCGACAAGATCGAGGAGCAGGAACGGGAGAGTCTGGCCCACCAAGAGGTAGCGGAAGCGCTCGGCCCCGGGACCCTCGAACAGGATTTCACGGCGCTCGAGAGCGGCACCGACGGCGTTGGCGTCGAGGATCGCCTGCTGGCCCTGAAGCAGGAAATGGGGCTGATCGCCGCGCCCGAAGGAGACGAGCTCAAACAGCTCGAGTCGGGTGACGACGACGTGGTCGATGCGGACTCAACGGAGGCGGTCCAGAGCTCAGATGGATCCTCTAATTCCGCTAGGACACCCAAGGCCCCTCCGAACGAGGATCCGGTCGTTCATGAAGCCCAGCTCATCGAAGAGTTCGATAAGCTTGAGAAGAACGAGTAAAAGGCGAGTACGGTCTCTCGCTGTAGGCGCGCCAGCAGAGCTTAGGAACCGTTCCGGGCGGTGAAAAAACTGCCCGGAGCGGCGTGAGCCCCGCCGTGAGCGACTAGAGCCCGATCGAGAACGGAGAGGGAGATTACCGGGTAGTACCGCAAGAGGCTGGGAATTTCGGCTTCGAATTCGGTTTCCTTCGTGGGTGTCGAGCCGAACAGTTTCCCAAGAACAGCGCGAGGCGCAATGTCGACGGTATACCTCAACGGTGAATATTTGCTCAAGGAGCAGGCCACCGTCTCCGTGGACGACCGCGGATTCCTGCTCTCGGATGGCGTCTACGAAGTAATGTCGGCGTATCGCGGACGTCTGTTCCGTATGGAGCAGCATATGGGCCGACTCCAGCGGGGTCTCGAAGCCCTTCGTATCGAGTACGATCTCGTTGGGTTGCCGGACATACACACGCGCTTGATCGCTGCCAACGGGTTCGACACGGCAGAGGTCGCCATCGTGTACCTACAGATCACCCGAGGGGCGGCGCCCAGAACACATCACTTTCCGCCCGAGGGGACCCCACCCACGGTGTACGCGTTCTCAGACGTCTACGTCCGGCCGGAGATGGCTCTCTGGGAGCAAGGCTACGAGGCCATCACCGTTCCGGATCACCGGTGGGCGCGAGTCGACATCAAGTCGATCGGCCTCCTTCCGAACGTGCTCGCCCAGCAGGCCGCCATAGACGCGGGAGTGACCGACGCCCTCTTGGTGAGGGAGGGAATCGCGATGGAGGGATCCCACAACAATGTATTCGCCGTGTTGGACGGTGTCGTGACGACGCACCCCGCGACGACCCAGATCCTACATGGAGTCGCGCGAGCTTATGTGATCGAGCTCGCCCGAGAGCTGGGCATTCCGGTGGCCGAAAGGGCGGTGCCTCTAGAGGAGATGCGCGCCGCCGACGAGATCTTTTTTACAGGTACCACCACCGAAGTCCGACCGACCGTACGACTCGACGGCGATCCGGTCGGGGACGGCGAAGTCGGGCCTGTCGCGAAGGCCCTTTATGAGGCCTTCAAAGAGGGGACCCGCGTGGCGGTGGAGGCTTCTTAGCTCGAATCACCCCGGGGGTACTGGTCCTTGAACGCGTCGAGCCACTGGTCGAATGTCTTGATGCCAGGGTTGAGCTCTCGGCTCAACTCCAGGTCACGGGCCCCGAGGAAGTCCTCCTGGAAGTCTCTTTTGAACTGAAACATGTTGCCCAGATCCTCGGCTCCTGGAAAGTCGAACGTCCGATAGACCTCTGGGGGAACGTACGTGTAACGTACCTCCTCTCCGACCGCTTTCGTCAGTGAGGCCGCCATTTCGGCGCCGGTCAAGTGACCCCCGGAGATTCCGACGGTTTTCCCGATATACGTCTCTCCCGCTTTGAGGATTCCGAACGCGCAAGCGCCGATGTCCGCCACAGCGATTCCGGGGAGTTTCGCGTCAGCCATCGGCAGCACAAAACCCAGGACCCCGTCCTCCCCGC
>Ga0115002_10000060_pt1 | contig 134701 bp, 87 predicted proteins | sample ArcticOcean_MG_C_8_FD_89576 | JGI IMG/M metagenome (GOLD analysis project Ga0115002, IMG submission 89576) | Marine microbial communities from western Arctic Ocean - ArcticOcean_MG_CB11_86 | ecosystem: Environmental > Aquatic > Marine > Oceanic | place: Arctic Ocean: Canada Basin | collected... | reverse complement strand
TGAAAGTTTCCCCGGTGAGAGGATCACGGTACTTCATCAAAACCTCACAAGCTGGTTCATCCGGAAAATGTGAGTTGGGTGGCACGTCCCTGACGTCAGGAAGGGCGTGGCTGCGTCAGGCTGACGTGCGAAGTGTTGCCGCGTTCTCCACGCCCTTCGCTCGGGCTCAGGGCGTGCCACCTGCGGCACAAGAAATCAACAAACGCAGAGCGCCGATTGCCGCTGATTACACGATACCGCCTGAACGCAGAACTCCGACAGCCACGGAACGACGGCTCAACTCTCGTCTGTGTCCTTCGCAACCTCGCTCCAGAATGTGAATTCGCCGTCTGCTGCATCGACTGCAATAACGGCTCCTTCTGCGAACTGGCCGGATAGCAGCTCACGAGCGAGTTCGTTCTGCAGCCGCTGTTGAATCACACGTTTCAATGGCCGCGCTCCAAAGGCCGGGTCGTAACCTTCAGCAGCCAGTAGATCGCGAGCCACGTCCGAAACGGCGAGCTGGAAGTTGTTCTCCTGCAACTGCCGCTCCAGTGACCTGAGCTGGAGATCGACGATCTGTCGGATGTCCTCGCGACTCAACGGCTTGAAGACAATCACCTCGTCGATTCGGTTGAGGAACTCCGGCAGAAACTCGAGATGCAATGAGTCCATCACCGCGTTGCGGATGTCCTCGTCGCGGTCCTGGCCGGCCATCTCCATGATCTGCTGGCTGCCGATGTTCGACGTCATCACGACGAGCGTGTTCGAAAAATCGACCGTTCGGCCGTGACTGTCCGTCAGGCGTCCGTCGTCAAGCAACTGCAGCAGCACGTTAAAGACGTCCCGGTGAGCTTTCTCGATTTCGTCCAACAGGATGACTGAATACGGCTGTCGGCGTACGGCTTCGGTCAGTCGCCCGCCTTCCTCGTAACCGACATACCCGGGAGGAGCACCGATCAGACGTGAGACGGAGTGCTTCACCATGAACTCGCTCATGTCGATGCGAATCATGTTCCGCTCATCGTCGAACAGGAATTCCGCCAGTGCCTTGCACAGCTCAGTTTTGCCAACACCGGTCGGTCCCAGAAAGATGAACGAGCCCACGGGTCGGTTGCGGTCCTGCAATCCGCTGCGCGAACGTCGTACGGCGTCGGACACTGCCCGAACAGCCTCGTGCTGATCGATCATCCGGTCATGAATTCGGTCTTCCATCTGCAGCAGTTTTTCGCGTTCGCCTTCGAGCATTTTCGAGACGGGAATGCCGGTCCATGTGCTGACGACTTTGCCGATGTCCTCGGGCGTGACTTCTTCACGCAGCAGCCGATTGCCTTCGTCAGTGTCCGCTTCCGCCAGGTTTGTTTCGACCTGTGCGAGCTGTTGCTCCGCCTCTCGCAGTTTTTGCTCGGATTCATAAGCACTCACGTAGTCTTCGTTGGCGTTTGTCTGACGCGCCTGATTGAACGCGCGTTCGTGCTGGGTTCGCAATCGGTCAATATCTTCCTTGAGCGGCTGGACGCCGGAGAGTGCCTGCTTTTCAGCTTCCCACTGCGCTTTCAATCGGCTGACTTCCTCACCCCGCTCCGCGATCTTCCGCTGCAGTTCTTCAAGTCGCTGCTGACTTTCCGCACTCGACTCACTGGCCAGTGCCTGCGCTTCGATCTGCATGCGTGTCAGCTCGCGCGTGGCCGCGTCGACCTCGGCCGGCATCGAGTCGATTTCCATGCGCAGCTGGCTGGCCGCCTCGTCCATCAAATCGATGGCCTTATCCGGCAGGAAGCGGTCGCTGATGTACCGGTCCGACAGCGTTGCCGCAGCAATGAGAGCGTCATCGGTGATCCGCACACCGTGATGTGATTCGTACCGTTCCTTCAATCCGCGCAGGATCGAGATCGTGTCTTCAACGTTTGGCTCCTGCACCAGTACCGGTTGAAAACGTCGTTCAAGAGCCGCGTCCTTTTCGATGTGCTGGCGGTACTCGTCGAGTGTTGTCGCTCCCACACAATGCAGCTCACCACGTGCCAGTGCGGGCTTCAACAGATTGGATGCATCCATTGAACCCTCGGCCGCTCCTGCTCCAACGACTGTGTGCAGTTCGTCAATGAACAGAATCACCTGCCCTTCCGATTCGGTCGTTTCTCGGAGTACTGCTTTCAGTCGGTCTTCAAATTCGCCACGGTATTTGGCTCCGGCGATTAGCGCGCCCATGTCGAGCGCCACGACTCGTTTGTTACTGAGGTTCTGCGGGACATCCCCCTGCACAATGCGATGCGCCAGCCCTTCGGCGATCGCTGTCTTGCCAACGCCCGGCTCACCAATCAACACGGGGTTGTTCTTGCGCCTGCGCGAGAGCACCTGAATGACCCGACGAATTTCCGTATCACGACCGATGACCGGATCGATCTTCCCTTGCCGAGCCAACTCGACCAGGTCCTTGCCGTACTGCTGCAGTGCCTGGTATTTGTCCTCAGGCGACTGATCTTTAATCGTCTGACCGCCGCGGATCGACTTCAGTGATTCGAGTACATCGTGCTCGCCGATTCCGTGGATATTGAGCAGCCTTTTCGCTTCGCCGTCATCCTGCACCAGCGCCAGAAACAGGTGCTCGGTCGACAGGTAGGCATCCTTCATCTGGTCTGCAAGGCGTTGTGCCGTGTCGAAGACGGACGTCATTTCGCCGCTGATCGTAAGTTGAACGCCACCACCGGAGACCTTCGGTAAGCGGCCGAGTTCTGCTTGAACGGCTTCGTGGATCTGAGCCGGATTCGCTCCGATCTTCTGCACCAGCGGACGGACGATGCCTTCCTCTTCGTCGGTCAGCGCCCCCAATAGATGCATCGGCACAAGCTGAGCGTGTCCGCGATCCTCTGCCAATTGCTGTGCTCGCTGGACGGCTTCCTGCGCCTTGACCGTCAGTTTGTCGAAGCGAATCGCCATGTCGCTCTCCCAATTCAAACGTGTGCAAGTATCCGCTACTTCCCAACGCGCTGTGTTAGAACCGTGCGTAAAAAAAGCCCGCAGCTCTATCGAGCAGATCTGCGGGCTTGAATTTCGACAGTAGCAATCGCATTACTTTTTCTCGAACTCGGCGTCGATGACGTCGTCATCTCCACCGCCGACGGTTGCTCCGGCAGTCTCGGCTTCCGGCGGGGCCGCGTCCGGAGCGGCACCTTCCGCCGCCTGTTGCTGATACAGCGCCGCAAATGCCTGAGCTGCCTGTTCCAGTTCTTCAACGGCCGAGTTAATCGCCGCGAGGTCATCTCCCTCGGCCGCTTTCTTGACCTTCTCGACGGAAGTTTCGATGGCTGACTTCGAAGCATCATCCAGCTTGTCTTCGAGTTCCTTGACGGACTTTTCGACCTGATACGCCAGAGTCGATGCCTTGTTCTTCGCTTCGGCCAGTTCGCGTTTTACCTTGTCTTCGGACGCATGGGCTTCCGCGTCCTTCCTCATCTTTTCGATTTCGTCGTCGGACAGACCACTGGATTCCTCGATTCGCACCGACTGTTCTTTTCCAGATGCTTTGTCCTTGGCCGAGACTTTCAGGATTCCATTCACGTCGATGTCGAACGTGACTTCAACTTGTGGGATCCCTCGCGGTGCCGGCGGAATGCCATCCAGATTGAATTGCCCCAGCAGCCGATTGTCGTGGGCCATCTGTCGTTCACCCTGGTAGACCATGACGGTCACGGCTGGCTGATTGTCGGCGGCCGTCGAGAACGTTTCGCTCTTCGTGGTCGGGATAGTTGCGTTGCGCTCGATCAGGGCCGTCATGATGCCGCCCTCGGTCTCAATGCCGAGTGACAACGGCGTGACGTCCATCAGCACGACGTCCGTGACTTCGCCGGAAATGATGCCGCCCTGGATCGCCGCGCCGACTGCGACGACTTCGTCCGGATTCACACCGCGATGCGGCTCCTTGCCACCGAACATCTCTTTGACGAACGCCTGCACCTTGGGAACACGTGTTGAGCCGCCAACCAGCACCACCTCGTCGATGTCGGCGGGCGATAGCTTCGCATCTTTGATCGCGCCAAGTACCGGGTTGCGCGTGCGTTCGACGAGCGGATCGATCAGTTGTTCAAACTCGGACCGGCTGATGCTCATCTGCAGGTGTTTCGCGCCGGACGCGTCAGCCATGATGAAGGGCAGGTTGATGTCCGTGGATTGTGCGCTGGAGAGTTCCTTCTTGGCTTTCTCGGCAGCTTCTCGGAGTCGTTGAAGTGCCATCGGTTCGTCACGCAGGTCGACGCTGTTTTCCGCTTTGAATTTTTCAGCGATGAACTTGATCAACTCTTCGTCGAAGTCGTCACCACCCAGGTGCGTGTCGCCGTTCGTGCTGAGCACTTCGACGAGTTCGTCGCTGACCTCCAGAATCGACACATCGAACGTGCCGCCGCCGAGGTCAAACACCGCGATCTTCTCGTCCCTCTTCTTTTCCAGCCCGTAGGCGAGCGCGGCCGCAGTGGGCTCGTTGATGATTCGGGACACTTCAAGACCGGCGATCTGGCCCGCGTCTTTCGTCGCCTGTCGCTGAGCGTCGTTGAAGTACGCCGGCACAGTTATGACGGCCTTGTTGACTTTGTGACCAAGGTAACTCTCCGCCGCTTCCTTCAGCTTCTGCAGGACCTTCGCGGAGATTTCCGGCGGCGTATATTCCTTGTCGTTGATCTCGACCTTGACGTAATCGGTGTCACCGCCGACGACCTTATACGGGACGATCTTCTCTTCGGAGTGGACCTCGCTGTGGCGACGGCCCATGAATCGTTTGATCGAGTAGACCGTGTTGTGCGGATTCGTGACCGCCTGCCGCTTGGCGGGTTCGCCGACGAGCGTTTCGCCTTTGTCCGTGAAAGCGACGACACTGGGAGTCAGCCGATTCCCTTCCAGATTGGCGATGACCTTCGCCTCAGAGCCTTCCATGACGGAGACCACCGAGTTCGTCGTTCCCAGGTCGATGCCAATTACTTTTTCGCCTTCAGCCATCGCTCTTCTCCCTTGAGTACTATTCCCGGATCGGCCAGAGCCGGCACCAGGTGGATCCGATTTTTCCGCAGTTCAGCGGACAGGTTTCTGTGCTCACGCAGAACAAAAGCAAAGCCTGTGCCAACGTTTCGCAACAGCCACAGACATGCCGCATCTCACTTAGCAACAATGAGTTACAGAATCAAATCGAGTGACCCGATTGACCAGTGGTGCATGCCACATTGGCACTTTTACGCTGGACAGCGGCTCCCTGACCGCAATTGCCACATTGGCAGTCTGAGTGGCCATATGTTTAGTTAAGGGCCGGTGGAGAGATTCGGTCGCTGACATGCAGTCCGGCATCGGGCATAATCAGGCGACCTTACTGAGGATGCGTTCGCGTTAACGCGAGGAATTGCACATGAGCACTGCGATCCAGGAAACCGGCCTGTATCTCTGCCCGGAAATGGCCGGCACATTCATGACTCCGGAGGAGTTCGATTCCGTCGATGACTGCGACGAACTCTACAAATACGAACTCGTGCATGGAGTGCTTGTTGTGTCTCCTCCACCAGCAATTGGCGAACGCGGACCGAACGAGATTCTTGGCTATTTGCTGTGGTGCTACCGAAACGATCACCCGGATGGTTCGGCCCTGGACTACACCGTTCCAGAAAGCTACGTCCGCACTCCGGACAGTCGGCGTCGCGCGGATCGGTCCATCTGGGCCGGGCTTGGTCGAACTCCCGACGAACGACGCGACACACCGACCATCGCAGTTGAGTTCGTGTCCATCGGCAAGCGCGACCGGGAACGCGACTACGTCATCAAGCGGGCAGAATATCTGGCGACGGGCATTCAGGAATACTGGATCATTGACCGTTTCGCTCGCCGTATGACGGCCATTCGCCAGGCCGACGTGTCCGGCGGGGAGCCTGTGGAAATCGTCGTTGATGAGAGTGGTTCGTATGAGACTCCACTGTTGCCCGGATTCGTGCTGCCACTGACGCGACTCCTGTCTGAAGCAGACCGCCTGGAGCAGGCGCGCAACGCAGATCGCGATTGAATCGCGCCACGACGGTCAGCACGGAGGCTCGGTATGCGGCTTTTCGAAGGCACGGAATTCGATCGACCGCCCCGCTGCGAGCGTTGTGGTGAACTTGAAGCTGACTGCGGTTGTCCACCGGAACCGCTGCCGCTCATCGCGCCCGAGAAGCAGACAGCCCACATCGCTGTGGAGAAGCGGAAGAAGGGCAAAGTCGTGACGGTGATTCGAGGACTCCCCGGCGACGGCAACGACCTGCCGGCATTGCTCACGCGTCTGAAATCGGACTGCGGTGCCGGCGGCGCGATCAAGGACGAGTCCATCGAGATTCAAGGTCGGCAACTTGACCGCGTCCGAGACGTGCTGCAGAACATCGGCTACCGCGTGAAGGGGTAAGCCGTGGAATGAACCGGAAGAGAGAACTCGGGCGTCTTTCCAGTCAGCGCACACGAACGGGTTCGGAGTTCTCACTCTCCTGGGCCTCGCAGTCAGCCGGCCTTCCAAACACTCGGACCATCGCCGCCACTGCAACGATGCCGACGACAACCAGTAACCACGCGGAGACACCCATTCCGGCCGGCAGCGTGCCACAGACGATGGCGATCAGGGCAACGGCGAGGGCGTATGGCAATTGGGTCCGGACGTGCGCGATGTGGTCGCATCCGCTCGCCTGCGACGAAAGAACAGTCGTGTCAGAGATGGGCGAACAATGGTCACCGAATACGGCGCCGGCCAGCACGCTCCCCACCGACGCCAATAGAAGCGGATCGACTGTCGAAGCGGACTCCGCTCCGCCGGGGATCGCCAGGGGGACGGCGATCGGTATAACAATTCCCATGGTCCCGAAACTTGTGCCCGTGGCGAACGCGATGATCGCGGAAAACAGGAACACCAGCGTGGGGATCAGCATGAGTCCAAAACCGTCGCTGGCACCGGCAACATTTACAAACTCCGCAACGAATACGCCGGCACCAAGTTCCGAAATCACATTCGAGAGCGCCCAGGCGAACGTCAGGATGATCAGCGCGGGAATCATCGACGAGCAGCCCGATAGAACTGCCGTGTTGAGATTGCAGGAAGACACCGTCGTACGAAGGCGTGTGAGTCCGATCGACGTGAAGAGTCCGGCGAACGAGCCGTACAACAAGGCGAGATAGCTGTCCCCGTTACCCACGATGTTTGCCAGCGATTGCTCAGCGTCGGCATCGAGGGAGGCTGAACCGGTCTGGTAAAGCAACCAGAGAAACACGACGACGATGACGGCGATCGGGAGTACGGCGTGGAACCATGGTGCCGACGCGGCTGACGGCTGTGCTTCACTATTACGATCGTCGGCGGATGGTGTTTCGGTCGAAGTCGGGTCGGAGTCCTTCGCCATCGCGTCCTGCTCGGCCTTCAGCATTGGCCCGAAATCGCGGCCCGACGCGGCAATCAGAAACGTGAACGCCAGCATAAACAGGACGTAAAACCGAAACGGAATTGATGCAAAGAAAACGACTGCCCCGTCGGAGGGAAGTCCTGCCGCTGTCAGAGCATCGTCGATCAGGCTGATCTCGGCGGCAATCCACGTGGAAATCAGAGCGACACTGGCAACGGTCGACGCGGTGGCATCGACGATAAACGACAGCTTCTCGCGTGAAATGCGATGCCGATCCGTGACCGGCCGCATTGTGCTGCCCAGAATCAGCGTGTTGGCGTAATCATCAAAGAAGATGATCACTCCCATGACACAGGTCACGACCTGTGCGCCGCGCCGCGTTCGGGCAAGCGGTGTGAACAGTCGAACGAGTCCGGTCATTGCACCGGACACGGTCATTGCTCCGACGAGTCCGCCCATTGCCAGAGTGAAGAGATACATCCGCAGGTGGCTCGTGTCCGTGACCGCTCCCCAGAGGTGCTCTTCAAGTGCTGCAATTACAGCGCCCGTCAGCGAGTCTGCTGACAGAACAAGGCTGCCTGCAAAGATGCCCAGGAACAGCGAGAGGATCACACGGTGAGTGATCAGCGCCGTCGAGATGGCGATCACAGCGGGAAGCAGTGACCAGATTCCGTAATGGGAATCGCCGGCACCTTGCACTGGCTGAACAATGAGTGGCAGAGCACACAGTGCCATCGCCACAGACAATCCCGCGACCTGGCGTCGACTGGAACGGAGGGATGTATCTCCACGTTCCATTCTTCGTTTCTTTCGTTTCGACGGAAGGTCCAGGAATGCGGTGGCCGCGTACTGACTCAACAGGAGATGAAAGCTCAAGGAGCTGGCACAAGACTGCTATTCGACGTATCGGAATTCGGCGGAACCGAGCAGGGCCTGCGTCAGACCGGACCAGGCTTTGAGGGTTGCCTGCGGACTGTGCTCCGCGCCGCCACTGAGCGATGTCGCTGTTTCCTCGACAAAGGACTCCGCGTTGTCGCGTTCCACGTCCGACGGTAATCGGCACAAGGTCAACCGGTAGGCCAGCTCGATGCGCCCGCTGTCATCGAGTCCCGGGTCTGCGAGAAGGCGCTCGGCGAGTTTCGTTGACTGGCCAATTACAAACTCGCTGTTCATCAAATACAGCGCCTGCGTCGGCACGGTGGTGACATCGCGGCGACCGGAAATGATACTCGGTTCGGGAAAGTCGAAGACGCGCAGAATCTCCGGAAGAATCCCGCGAACGATCGGCAAATAGACACTGCGTTTTCGGGAGTCGTCGGCGAATGCAGCCGGCTGCAGATTACGGCCGATCAGCCCGTCTCCAATTTTTGCGACCAGGGACTTCTGTCCTGGTTCCATGTCGAGTTGGCCCGCTGCCAGCAGCATCGCATCCCGCATAGCCTCGGCTTCGAGGCGACGGTGATTTGCCCGCCAGAGCAACATGTTGTCCGGGTCGACGCTGGCCGCTTTAACGTTGGCGCTACTGCCTAGCTGATACACGCGGCTGAGCATGATCGAACGGATCGTCCGCTTGACGGACCAGCTGTCCGAGACCATCTGCGTTGCCAGCCAGTCGAGGAGTTCCGGGTGCGTCGGGCGCTCGCCGTTGGCCCCGAAGTTGTCGACGGTGGTGACAATTCCGCGGCCAAACAGGTGCTGCCAGATGCGATTGACTGCAACGCGCGCTGTCAGAGGGTTGTCGGTCTGAGTCAGCCAGTTGGCCAGTTCCAGCCGACCACTACCATCCGGTTCGATTTCCGGCACGTGGCCAACACTGCCAATTGTCAGAAACCCGCGTGGAACGCTGCGCCCTTTGTCGTTCGGCTCGCCGCGCAGGCGGAGTTCCGTGTCCGACGGATTACCAGCATCGAGCACAGCCATAAGCAGCTCGGGCGGCGGACCACCCTTCGCGGCAGGTTCGGGTGCAGGTTTTTTCTCGGCGGCGACCTGAGCTTCCAACTTCTTCACTTGTGCCTGCGCCTTCGTGATCGCCGGCCGCAGACGTTTTTCCTGTGACGGTTTGCCTTTGAGCTGCCTCTGCACAACCTGCAACCGCTTGCGTGCCTTGTTGAGCGTGTTCGCGGCTCCCGTCTTCGATTTCTTGCGACCCTTTGGATTCGCTTTGACCGCAGCCGGACTGACGTCTCCATTTGAGAAAGCCAGCAGCCGGCCTGCGTTGCGATTTCCGTTCGCCTGCACTGTGCCGTAAAAAGTTTCCGTGCTGCGAAAGATACCGGCCAGAGCGTAGTACTCACCCTGTGGAATCGGATCGAACTTGTGATCGTGACAGCGGGCACAGGCGGCGGTCAGTCCCAGAAACGCGCGCGTCGTGACGTCGATCTGCTCGTCCGCAACGTCCATCGCGAACTTCTCGCGATTGTTGCCATTGAGCGATTTTGGACCCATTGCCAGAAATGCCGTGGCAATGACCTGCTCTTTGCGCTGCTCGGGTGACTCGAACGGCAATCGATCTCCGGCCACCTGTTCGCGTATGAAGTCGTTAAACGGCTTGTCCTTGTTGAACGCTGCGATTGCGTAATCGCGATATCGCCAGGCCTGCGGGTAGGTCGCGTTGCGTTCCATGCCGGTTGATTCCCCGTAGCGCACGACGTCCAGCCAGTGGCGACCCCAGCGTTCCCCGAACTGCGGCGACGTCAGCAATCGATCGATCAAACTGGCGATGGCGGCCGTACGGTCCTTTGCAGCGTCGGCAAGAAATTGATCAACCTGCTCCGGGGTTGGTGGCAGTCCAATCAGATCGAAATAGATGCGTCGAACGAGCGTCAGTGGTTCGGCGTCGCCAACGGGACTCAATCCGTCCTGCTGCAGGCGTGCCAGGACAAAGCGATCGATGTCGCTGACAGGCCAGTTTGATTGGGAGCCTTTGACTTGCGGAATCGCGGGTTGCTCGATTGGCCGAAACGCCCAGAATTCACGGGCCGTCTCGAAGTCGATCGTGCGACGGATGCCCGTCGTATCTCCGTCGCGCGGGTCGGGGGCTCCGATCTTGATCCACTTCTCAAACAGAGCAATGACGTCTGCTGGAAGCTGTTCGTTGGGCGGCATTTCAAGACCCTCCCAGCGGATCGCTTCCAACAGAATGCTGTCTTCGATGTTGCCCGGTACGACGGCCTTTCCAGAATCGCCACCTGCACGAATTCCCTTACGGGTATCGAGTAGCAGGTTGCCTTTGACTTCCTTTGAATCGGCCGAGTGACACTTGTGGCACTTTGCGACAAGCACGGGCCGAATGTGCTTTTCGAAGAAGTCGATCCCGATCTTCTCTTGAGCGTGTGCGTTGTCGCAGATCAACAGCACCAGGCCGACGTACAGGACGTGTCGCATTGGGCGTCTCCGCATTTGTTTCCGGCTGACTGGTGACTCAAGCATTCGTAGCCTGCAAGGTTCGCGATGAGTGAGAATCACGTCAACTCTCGTTCCAACGCTCTGCGTTGGAACGGGCCACAGGACGCTCTGCGTCCCGTGACACCATGCCGGGGACGCAGAGCGTCCGAGAGAGCATTCCAACGCAGAGCGTTGGAACGAGTCTAGACTCCGCCTGGCTTGGCCTCGTCATCCAGTATCGTTCACGACGGTGTCGTCGCGGGGCGGACGAGAACATCTGGACGTGACACCGGCAATCGCTTCACGTTGACTTCTACCTTCGGCCAGCCTTCGAACGGCGTCAGCAACTCGAACCCTGATTTCGCCACCGCGATCGTGTCCGCGCATTGAGCCGGGCCGATCGACGACTGCCAGATCATGGGCATGCCCGGCTGCAATCGGAACTCGCTCTTCGGGACAATTGGAACCTCGCACAATTCGTATCCCGTCACGCAGCCCTGGTCGGTGAAGTGCCATTCTTCAGTGTGACCGAACTTCTCGTAAATGCGCTGGACGCGGTTCCACGTTTCATAGATTTCCCAGTCATGCCGCGAGAAGCACATGCCAGTCACCTGGACCAGCAGTGCGTCCAGGTGCGCTGGTCGAATTCTTTTTTCGTGTCCGGAGAATGCCATTGTGCGGGACACGGCCAGATGCAGTCCTTCTCGCCGGCCGATTGCCGTGATCGTGCAGAACTGCTCGACGGGGTCGTCGTCGAATCCCCAGTGACGATACCGTTCGCCACGGCCGTCTCCCCAGACCTGAATACGTTCGGGGTAGATGCGCCGCCGCAGCATACGATGAGCCGTCTGGCCAGCGATATCGGCTTCAGTTTCACCGCAGTTGAAGGAACGGGCCGTGGCCTCGACGCAGTGGGCCAGTTCCAAACCCAGAGTTCGCAGTCGCCGGATCTCGAATCTCTCAAGCGGCAGCCGCATTCCGGAAAGTCGCAGCGAGTAATCCTCACAGTTGGCGAACGGAGCATCTGAGGCGACGCCGCGTCCGCGCACGACATCACTCATCAGGACGGAGCAATCCTCCTGCCATGTGCGCTCCTTCAACTGAAACCCGAGTCCGCCAAGCTCGCGATCAAACAGCCGACCTGAATCAGCATTGCGGGTCAGGACAACTCGGGCATCTGCTGTAATAAACAGTGCCGCGACCGTGTCGCTCGAAGCGCCTCGCGTGTTGTTGCCGCCGCCAGTCAACCAGGCGAAGCTCGACGGACGCGTCAGTAGTGCCGCGTCCAGCACGTGCTCCTTCAGAAAGGCGACGATTCTGCGATGACGATTCTCGATGGCCTCGACGCGTTCCGGAACGTGTACCTGGAATTCTCCAGACGACATCGCTCCGGGAAGCAGGGATATGGAAGACATTGAGCCACCAGGGTCAGTCTGTGGACAATTGCAACGCTCATACAAGCGGGCCCAATCCTTCCAGTTGACCTGCTGCGACTGGCGATGGCAAGCCATTCTCGCTTACGGGCACCGATCTTACGTGGTGATTCTTGGCGCATTGCGTACCTTGGCAGGTAGGTTGGATTTCCGACCCGACTCCCTCAGAGCAAGGCCAGGACGAAAGCCCAACCTGCTGCGATACGACTGAAGCCCCCTGTCACCGAGTTCTGGCTGGCGAGGAGTTTCCTCAACGCGTGTAATTCAGAGCAGGATTTGGACCATTCAGACGACATTGTTTTCGTCACAGTGCAGAGCTCGAAATCGTAAAAGGACTTGCCGGATGAAAACTGCGGCTTTCGCGTGCCTGTTTGTGCTGGCGGTCTCCGCAGCTTCGTTCGCTCAGGATGCAGAACCGGTCGCGCCGACCGATCCGGCAACACAGGTCCGCCAGGCGATGGATGCGGCGAGGGAATTTGCCCGAGCGGGGAAGATCGACGAATCGCTCGCCGCGATACGTGAGGTCCTCAAGAACGGTCCGCCGGTGAAAGTCACGTTCCGCGGACTCCTCGAAACACTGGCCGGGCAGGCTTCCAGTAATACGGCTCAGATGCGTGCGGTCACCGTCGAAGTCGCGTTGGGTTTGAGAGAACTGGACCCGCTGTGGCGAGAAAAGCATTTCCCGCCTGCAAAGGTGTTTGAAACGCTGCGGGCGATCGTGTTTCCCGAGTCACGCAAGACTGAAGTCTTTACCTACTCACTGCTGAATTCCTCGTCGGCTGCGGAGCACAACGCCGGCAGCATACTTGCCGAATGGTCGGTCGATGCCGATCGAACCGCTGAGCTACGCAAACTGCTCGATGCGAGTTCGCTGCAGAAGACGAGCCAGACTCACTTCCTGACGCGCATGCAGATTGCATGGGCCGAACGGGATTCGTTGCAGCTAAGCGATGAACTCGATGCATTGGCCGCAACATTGGATGGCACGCCTGACGTCGGGACCGCTGCGGCGGCGCTGCCCGCAATCAGTATCGCGTTGCGCGACGAGGACGCAGCGTTCGATGCGATACCTGTCATGGAACGTGTGATCGAGTTGCTCGAACCGACCGGCCTGACATCGTTCACGTCGCTCGAACCGTTACTCAGAAACACCGCCTGGCTGCAGTTTGAGCAGGGGGATTCGGAAGCGGCGGATCGCCATCTCAGCACGCTGCTGAACCTCTATCGAAAAATCAACGCGCTTGGTGGTGATACCAATGTGTCGAATGTTTACAAACAGCGACTGGCGGCCGTGGCGGGTGACTACCTGCGAGGTGATCAGCTCGGCCGGGCTCTCGACGTTACCGGTGAGGCGATTACCCCGCCGTTGCCTGTTGATCAGCTCGCCGGACCAAATGACGGATTTGCCGCCGTGGCCGCGGCGCTGAACCGGCGGCTGATTCAACTGGATGCGGAGCAACGTTACGACCTGTTGCGGAACTGGACCTTGCCTGACGAATCAGGCGAACCGATTCGTATCCTCAGCACATTCGCGGCTGTTGATGCACCGCCCGCAGCTTTTGCACGAGCACTCGGTGAGAGTCCTCGGGGTGATTCATTTGCCGTGCCCGAGATTGGCAATATCACCGGTCTGTTTTGTTCCGGCTGGGAACTCGCCCGAGCGGCTGGCGATGCGGGTTACCTCAGGCAACTGATCCTCGACCTCGAAGCGATCATTGAAAGCACGAACACTGCGGAGGCGACTGAGGAAACGGACGACGCCACGCAGGTGCGTCTTCGTCTGCAAACTGACGCGCAGTACCTCTTGCGGCTGGCTCGTATCGCGGGAGCCCGATCGGGATTGGACGCGCCGCGCCTGCTGCAGGCCGACGACATCTCACAACTCGCGGGTGAAATTGCGATCGAATTGGAGTCCGTTCGCAACAGGCCGCGTGCGGATGGATCGAAGTCACAGCCAGTGGAGATGCGCGACATCACGCTGGCTGCCGCCTGTCTGACCAGCGACGAACTCCGCGCGTCCGGCATCGAACTGATTGCGGCAGTTCTCGAACTGACCGGTGGTGAACGAGCGACATTTCTGCGACCGCTGCTGCGTCGGGCTCATGCCCTTGCTCTGCTGCAGGCAAACGAAGGCGTCACTCCCAGTCTGCTCGAACGTCCCAATCTCGATTTGTGGATCCCGGCCAGCGCACTGACCGCTGCGGCTGCCGCGAGTGGTGCAACGTCGGACATCTGGCTGCGACATGAAGACCACATCCTGCACCTGTCCGGTCCCGGTCAGGACTATCTCTGTTTTCGCTATCCGCTAACCGGTGATTTTCAGCTTGCGGTCGAAGTCCAGGAAAGCAGTTTTGCGCGCATCGAGGGTGGCCTGATTTATGGGGGACTCTGTTACGCATCCAGCACCCATGAGGGCGTGCGCGTGCATGGTCTGGAACGTCGGGCTCAGATTCATCTGCCCACTCTGTATCTGACCACGCTCGGTCGTCCCCTTTATCAGCAACTGAAACTGGACGTGTCTCCCGCGGGAACAGTGTTTTCGACAAACCGGCATCCCGTGTTTCGTGATCCCGTCAGTCAGACGAGCAGTCCCTGGATCGGACTGCGCACCATCGCCGACCACGATCCGGCATTCCGAAACCTGAGGATTACCGGCGATCCCGTGATTCCGCGAGAAGTCCAACTTGTCAGCGGCAACACGTTGCGCGGATGGCTTTACGGTTATTACTCAGAAAGCAGTCCCGGTGTTGTGACCGCCGACGCATCCATCAACATGCAACAGGCACTCGACGGACAGGGACCACTGGCCGACGCTCCGGCGGGTAACGCCGTGCCGGTCCTGGGATTGCAACCGGAACGCGTCCAATTCGAGTCCACATTCACCGACGAGATCATCGTCGCACCGGAAGGTCGTCAAACTCGATTTCGACCAATGACCGTCCAGCGAACAGTTGATGGCCAGGTTGTCACCATGACCGTGATGAGTCCGGTCGTGGATCCTCGTCTCACGAAATCACTCGCAAGCTTTGACTGGTTTGCGAAAGCCGGCGTGCTGCACGGCCGCCAGGCCGGCGTCGACTTCACCTCGGCAACGCAAAGCCGGTTGAGTTACTTCCGACCGCTGCAGGACGGCGAGTCGCTGAGTTACGAGTTTCTATACGAGGCGGGACGATTCGAAGTGCATCCGGCGATTGGACGTCTGGCGTTTCTGATGGACCCAGGTGGAATGCGCGTTCACTGGCTGACCACGGGGGAGAACGACTGGACCGGACTTGCCGCAAACAACTCGCTGGTCGAGCCACTGAATCGCAAGACGCGGCGGCTGCCGTTGAAAACCGGGGACTGGAACGAGGTCACGGTTTCACTCGACGGTGATTTCGTATCGCTGAGTGTCAACGGAACTCTGGCATACACACGGAAGCTGGAGCCGGAAGTCGAGCGAGCGTTCAGTTTTTATCACGACCGCAATCGGTCGGCCGTGCGGGTCCGGAACGTCGTGCTGCGAGGCGACTGGCCCGAACGTCTGTCGGTCGAACAACTCGCTGATCCGGCCGCGGACACGATCGCGGAACGCACGCAGCGAGACCGCCAGTTCCTGGGCACTGTGTTCGCTGACCGGCACACCCCGGATTCCGCTCTGAATGTTCATCGCAATGCGATGGCGATGCGACCGGAGCAGCGGTTCGAGTATCTTCGGGACTGGGTCCTGCCGGGCGCTGACCACGAGAGAATCCGCATCGCGATGGAGTTCTCGCAGTTGCATCCCGCTCCGCCCGTTGCCGCAATGAACACCGCAGTCGCGAATGAAACGGCTGAAGCTGTGTCCGAAACCGCCTCCGAGTCTGCAGGCTCAGCCACGTCTCGAATCCACATGGGCGGAGACGTCGTTTCCCCGGCACTTGATCTGATTCGGGTCGCCGCTGAACTTGGCAGGCTGGATCAGGTCCAGAGTCGCCTCGAGGCTCACAGTCACACCGACCAGCAGCAGCGCAAGGCGAGAGCCGCGCTACTGGCAGTCATTGACCTGAAGAATCGCAATTTCGAAACCGCACTGAAACGTTTGGATGAGCTGTTCAATCTCCTCGAAACGGAGCATCTGATTGGATTCAAAAGTCACTGGCCGGAGACAACCGCGTTTGCCGTTGCGGTGAACTATGTGGAAGCTCACGACGGCATCCGCGACCTGCTCACTCGACTGATCGTCGGGCAGGTGCGTCAGAACCGCTCCAGTGGCTCGGACGGCTGGCCCCGGCAAATCAGCGCATATTCCGGAATGCTCAGGATCACCGACCTTCTCAGCGACCTGAAACAGCGCAACGCTCTCGCCAATGCGACAGGTCCGACCGAATTCACAACGACGAAACTGGAATCGGCGGCTGATCTCACCAGGTTCCGACAACCTCCGAATCTGCGGCAGTGGTCCCCCGTGTCGCTTCACGTGGCTCGCTACCGAGGTCCCGGAGCCGCTCCCGCAATGTGGCGACAAGTCCCTGATTCCAGTGGTCTTCGCAAGACTGACGCGGTCAGTGGGTTTTCCAGACCACAAATCCAAAAACTCACTAACTTTGACAACGACTACCTTTTCTTTCAGTCGCCACTACGCGGCGATTACTCGGTTGAGGCGGAAGCCAGCGTGTTCGGCTGGAACGAGATGACGTTCAGCATCGGCGGGCGGTGGGCTGCCGCCGTCTACAACCGAAAAACGTATCGCGCTGGCTACCTGCGCGGAAACTACAAATCTTCCAGTCTTGAACCGAGACTTTTGAAACCCGGCTCCACCTTTCGGCTGCGAGCCGACATTCGTAATGGCCTGGTCACGACGTACATGGGTGGACGACAGATTCACCAGGAACCGCTGGACGCGAATGAGCCCTGGCTCGCGCTGCGCAGCCCGTACCGCAATTACGGTATTGCCCGAAACGTGCGGATTACGGGCTCGCCCGAGATTCCTGAGACTCTGCAGCTCACCGCCACTGATTCACTACCTGGTTGGATTCCATACCACCTGCAGTCTGTCGGAACGGCTCGTGCGGACTGGCGACAACGTGGTGCTCTGACCGACGGCGGCGGAATCGTCGGACGACTGAAGCCCGAGTTGAGGGGCTCGTATCTGGAAAGCGTTGTCCACTATCACCGGCCCATGATGGAAAACGGACACATTGACTACGAGTTCTATTATCACCCTGGCGAATCGAACGTCGCTCCCGTCATGGATCGACTGGCCTTCGTGCTCGATCCTGACCACGGTGTTCGAATTCACTGGATCACTGACGCGCGATTCGATCACACACTGCTCGACCCGGCGAACATGAGCGATGAGCCCGAATACCGTCGGGGTGGCGGCACTCAGCCGGATACTTCCGTGAGCACTTCCAGCGTGATAGGGCTCGCGTCTCTGAAACCGAATGCATGGAACAAGGTCTCACTGCAACTGACAGGCGACACCGTGCACCTGTTTCTGAACGGGCAGGAGATCTACGAGCGCCCACTCGAGCCTGAGAATCAGCGGACGTTCGGCTTCTTCCATTATTGCGGACAGACCGAAGCACGAGTCCGCAACGTGACGTGGGCCGGGGACTGGCCGAAGCAACTCCCGTCGCTCGCAGAGCAGGAACTGGCCGGCATCGGAGCGGAGATTCTCAATGCACGATCTAAAGAACTCACCGCCGTGTTCGATCATGATTTCAGTCTGGATGGTTTGCCGCGAAATCTATTTATGGTCACCCCGACCAACATGCCGCACACGCTGGAAGTGAAACCGGATGGAGTACACATCACTCAGGGCGGTGGTAATGGCTACATGAACTTCACAGTCAGTCCGATGCTGAGAATTACGGGCGACTTTGATATCACAGTAGCGTTTGAGGGTTTTGTGGGGACACCTGAGCCTGGAGGAAAGTGTTCTGTTCTTCTACAGGCACTGTTCGATAACGAAGCAGGAAACCAGTCATTGGTTTTCCACCGTCACGCACTGCCGCAAAATGGTGGTGAGCGTGAGGAGACGTTCTCGGGATCGAAGGTCGAAGTGGACGACCGGGGGACACAGCGAAGCTACTTCGGAACAACACCCAGCGAGGCTCCGGCGGGCCGGTTAAGACTCTCGCGACGCGGGAGTGTCGTTTACTACCTGTTCTCCGAAAACGAATCACAGACCTTCCATCTGCTTCACGCGGAATCACTCACAGACGCCCCGATCATGGCCGACGGACTTCGGATCATTGCCCAGTCCGCGTTCGATTGCTCGACGAGCGTCGTGTTCACACAACTGACTATTCGGGCCGAAGGTCTGAGCGGACTGGCTCTGGAAGATGCTACCGCGATCGTGGTCGGACTCAACGAGAAACGGGCTGCACTGCCGGAGTCGTTCACTCACGACTTTGCAAAGGACTCATTCGCAGAAGATCGCATGATTCAGTGGAACCAGAAAGCAGGGCTCTCGCCGAGTGAGAACGGTCTTCCCGTCGTCGGGATCGGAAAGAAGACCTGGTCAGCGTGTGGCCTCGCACCGAGGCTGGTGGTCAGTGGTGATTTCGATGTCTCGGTCACATTCGATGATGTGCACCTGGCCGTACCTGTCGGAAACGACTACTCCGGCGTACTGCTGCAGATTGAACTCGCGGACGAGGATAACACGCAGTTCTACGCTCTCTTCAAACGCATCTCGGACGGAAAGACGCTGGCGCAGGAATTGCACCGCAGGAAAGGACCTGACGGCGTGTTTCAGTATATCGGGCTGAATTCCGCCCGATTGGAAAAAGCCAGCCGTTTACGCATCACCCGGTACGGCACCGAACTGTGCATCCTGTACGCGACGCCCGAGTCTGCTCGCGACGTGCTGCTATCAAGACTCGAAATCGGACGGGAGGACATCGTCCCCGACGGAGTCCGTCTTATGTTGCACACCGGAGCAGACGGCCTGGAATCTCAGATGACCTGGCAGCGTCTCAACGTCCGCGCGACAAAGGTCACGGGAGTTGCAGTGGGCAAATGAGCTGAGACTCTGCCCCGACGACTTGATCGAAGTCTTGAAGTTGCGCAGTTTTGACGCCCCGATCGGCAACGCCGTCAGGCATTCTCGTTTCAGGGCTCTGCCCTGAAACGCCATGCCTGGAAGGCTCCGCCTCACGACTGTCCGGCAGAGGCAGAGCCTCGAAATCAGTACGTTCCAGGGCGGAGCCCTGGAACGAGGCGGCTAGACACCCGACCTGCCAAATCAAGGCAACCTGGGCTTCTGCGGGGTTGTGCCGTCTGCTTTGTCGACTGGATAGAGCGCGTTGTGTTCATTCATGCCGGCAATCAAACCCTGCATCATGACACGTAACTGATCGGGCTTCGTCGCAGCCAGGTTGTTCTGTTCGAAGGGGTCGTCCTCAAGGTTGTAAAGCTGGTAGTGCGAGTCTTCCGAAGCCGGTGACGGAAAATAGTGATAGATCACCTTCCACTCATCCCGCCGATAGCACGTAAAGTAATGGCTGCGATGCGGCGCGTGCGGGTAGTGCATCAGAAATGTCTGCTCCCGACTGGCATCCGGTTTTCCTGTGAGCAGCGAGTCCAGACGCCCACCGTCAACGATGTGTGAATCCGGCGCCTCAATGTCCGTCAGGCCGAAGATCGTCGGGAACAGGTCGACGACAGAAGCCGTCTGACTTTGAATCGCTCCGGCGGTGATGGGTAATCGCTTCTGATGCGCGTTGTCGGCGGCTTTCGCCCACGCCGCGATGAACGGGACGCGCATGCCGCCTTCGTAGTGTGCGCCTTTCTTTCCTCGCAATGGAGCGGCACAGGCCACGGCATGTTGATGCCCCAGCGGAGCGTCCGATCCGTTGTCACCGAGAAACAGGACGAGCGTGTTTTCGGAGACGCCCAATTCATCGAGATGATCGAGCACGTCAACGAGAGACTTGTCCATGCCTTCGATCAAGGTTGCGAAAGCCTGGGCTGCCGCGGGTTTGCCTGAGTCCTTGTAGTGTGCCGCAAAACGGGGATCGGAGTGGAACGGCGCGTGAACGGCGTAGTGGGACATGTACAGGAAGAATGGTTTGTCATCCTTAACGGCAGCGGCGACGTGCGCATTGGCCTCAATCGTCAACGCCTCCGTCAGAAACGTCTCGGTGCCGTGGTACTTCTTCAGGTGCGGCACGGCACTCGACGCTCTTCTCGTGCCCAGGCCGTAGTTCTGCTCCGCGTAGTAACTGCCCGGTGCTCCGAATGAGGCACCTCCGACATTCACGTCAAAGCCCAGGTTCAACGGCTCGGCACCTTCGAACGCACGTGGTCCGAAATGGCCCTTGCCCACGTGAATCGTGCGATAGCCCGCTGCGTGCAGTAGCCGTGGCAACGTCACGTCGGCTTTGGTCAATCCCTTCCAGTTCCAGTCCGGTGGCCCCATGGGGCCGCGGTTGTCTCTGTCGGGGTTGATCCAGTTGGTGGCATGATGTCGCGCGGCGTTCTGTCCCGTCATGATCGAGATGCGCGTCGGCGAACAGACACTCATCGCATAGAAGTTGTTGAAGCGAATTCCCTGCGACGCCAACCGCTCCATGCCAGGCGTGCGGTAGTAGTCGTTCAGTGGATACCGCTTCGGCTGACCTTTCTCGTCGGTGAGAAACGGCACTGACGTATCCATGACGCCCATGTCATCGACAAGAAACACAACGATGTTCGGTTGCTCCGCACCGTCGAGACGCAGGCCCAGGCAGCTCAGAGTCAGAACGAGCAGTGCAGTTCGCATCAGTGTCATGACCATGATTGGCCTTCCTTCTGTTGTCGGGTTCACGCGGCAGTCGGTGCGTCTGGAGATTGCACTCGGGAGATTATGCTGGTGGAGCCATCACCGCCATCATTGCTGGGACGAACGGGTGTAACCGGAGCCACGACACTTTGGTTCGCAGTCGATAACCTGCGGTTCCAGTCATCAGTGTTGTGAGAGAAAACGAATCATGGACCTGTTTGAAAAATACCGCCTGCGACATGTCATCAACGCCTGCGGGAAGATGACGCATCTGTCCGGCGCGATTGTGCTGCCGGAGATCGCGGCGGCGGCAGCGGAGTCGTTCAAGCACTTCTTTGTGCTGGACGAGTTGCAGGCAGCGGCGGGCAGGATCATTGCCGAGGCAACCGATGCTGAGAGTGGTTGCGTCACCGCCTGCACGGCAGCGGGTATTACGCTTAGTGTTGCGGCAGCGATGACGGGTACGAGCCTGCCTCGCGTTCTGCAGTTGCCAGACACCGAGGGCATGCCTTCGCGCGTGCTGATCCAGAAAGGCCACTGTGTCAATTACGGCAACCCGATCACTCAGGCGATCCGTCTGGCCGGCGCAACACCTGTCGAACTCGGGACGGTCAATCGCTGCGGTCCCGAGTTCATCCGTTACGAACTGGAGAAAGGTGGCGTGGCCGCGATCGTGCATGTCGAATCCCATCACACCGTGCGCTACGGATGGGTGCAGTTGTCGGACGTCGTCGAACTGGCTCACGGGTTCAAGGTCCCCGTTATTGTCGACGGAGCCGCGCAGGATCAGCGACTCCGCGAAATCATCGGGACGGGCGCGGACATCGTTCTGACCAGCGCTCACAAGTATCTTTGCTCGACCACTGGCGGAATCGTCGCTGGTCGCAAAGCACTGATCGACGCGATCTATCTACAGAACCGCGGGATTGGTCGTCCGATGAAAGCGGGGAAGGAAGCCATCATTGGTGCGATGGCGGCTCTCGGGTACCGCAGCGATCAGGACATGGTCGCCTGGACTGCCGGACAGGATCGCAAAATGCACATGGTCATCGAGCGGCTGGCGGGAATTGCTGGATTGACGCTGAGCATTGACGCTGATCCGAATGGTTGTCCGTTTTCGCGAGCGCGGCTGACTCTGGATCCTGTTGCCTGCGTGTTCTCCGCGGCGACGCTGACGGACGCGTTGGAAGATGGAGACCCGACGATCGTCGTTCGGTCTCATCACAGCGACGAAGGGTACATCAACATCGATGCGATCGAGATGACAGACGACGAGATTGAATTCACGTGCTCGCGCATTCGGCAGTTGCTGACGGCTGACTGACCGGACGGCGTCACATTGCGAGAATCGGCACGTCTTCCTCGACGGAACGCTCGGCTTTGCGGTCCGGGAGATGGTCCGCGACTGTGCGGTTTTAAGGGCAGGATCAGGACTCAAATGAGAATCACGACGTGGAACGTCAACGGGTTGCGTGCCGCACTTAAGAAGGGCTTTGCGGAAATCATCGAGCAGATTCAGCCGGATGTGCTGCTGCTCCAGGAGGTGCGTGCGCTGCCGGAACAACTTCCCGGTGACTGGGCTGCACCCGAAGGCTGGTACGTGCACTGGCATCCGGCCGAACGCAAGGGTTATTCGGGGACAGCGATCTGGTGTCGGCAACCTATGAAGATCATTGGAACCGGCCTGGACGCGAATGATCCGGAGGGGCGTGTGCTGCACGCAGAAGTTGCCGGCACGGAAGTGGTCAGCGTGTATCTGCCATCGGGTTCATCCAGTGACGAGCGGCAACAGGTAAAGGAAGTGTGGATGGCCGAGTTTTCACAGTGGGCGCAAAAGCTATTGCGCAAGCGCAGGCCAGTTGTGTTCGGCGGCGACCTCAACATTGCTCATACCGAACGCGACATCTTTTATGCGAAGTCCAACGAGAAGACGTCGGGCTTCATGCCGCACGAACGCGAATGGATGGGAAGCGTCATCGAATCAGGTTGGCGCGATTTCGTGCGACAGCATTACGGTGACGTGCAGGGTCCGTATTCCTGGTGGTCGAACCGTGGTCGCGCGAGAGAACTGGATCGCGGTTGGCGGATCGATTACCTGCTGGGAAATGCGGCGGCGGACCGTCGATTTCGCTCCGCCGACATCTGTCGAGACGGCGGCCTGACTGTCTCCGACCACGCACCGGTCTCGATCGACCTGTCTGACTGAGATTCCCAGTATCGAATAACGAACGCGTCGCTCGTGACAATTCGATTGTGTGTGGCTCTCCGGTCAACGCTGCCGGCTCCTGGCGCAGAATCTCTCACATCCGGTCTTTCTGATGCCGACGATTGAGCCTGTTGTGATAGCCTGGCAGGCGGTCACAGTTCTTTGGGGCCCGGTTCATCACAATTGCGGAGTTCATCACATGCTGGAATCTTTACTTTCCAGCGAAGCTTTCTGGTTCTGGGTAATCGTCGTCGCTATGTCGGCGCTGGTTGTCTGGTTCACGGAACAAGGTGTGCTGCTGGCGGCACTGTCCAGCCTGTTTGCGCTGGCGGTCGGGATCGCGTTCTTCCCGAGTCAGTGGGACATGCTGGGCCTGGGCGGACTCCGCGAACAGGGCCTGTGGTCGTGGCTGGGCGACAACATCCTGAGCGTGCTGGTTGCCGTGGTGCTTTATCTGCTTATCGGGCTCGTCTGGTCGACGCTCCGCTGGTGGATGCACGTCCGGTCCATTCGCGAAGAGTACGAAGATCGCCGTGTGCACTGGCTCTCACCGGGAACGCTGCAGCGGAATGCGGATCTGTTTCACTCCCGAGCCAAAGTCACATCGGACGAATCCATACGGGACCAGTATTCAGCATGGAGAGATTTGTGTGCCCGTGCCGCCGAATTGGGTGGCAACCGGCTGACTCCCGAACTCAAACCCCTGTGGAAGGTGTACGTGGAGAATGGTTACCAGTTCTAACCTCCGATCACCGGGGCGCAATGTGGACTCGATCACGAGGCCAGATCCGCGTCTACACGCGGAGCAGATTCTCCTGTGGATGATCTGCTGGCCGTGGAACCTGGTGTGGACACTGCTGGTGCATAATCCATTGCGGCATATGGTGCAGTTCGCGGTCGTGGAAGTGCGGGCCACGCTGGATGAAATCAGCAGTGGTGAGTTCAAGGAAATCGAACGCGACCTGGCGATCTCTGAGTACGCGCCTGTACGACCAACCGCTGCCTGTTCACTGGCAGACACTCCGGAACGTCCAGCGGCGCAAAGCCAGGTTCCCCGGACTCAGCCAGGTCCGATGACGCCGCCCGGCGTGGCGGCTTCCAGTTCGGCAGCTGCGTATGTGCCGCCGCCGCTGCCTTCGCCCACTCCGACAACTCCCGCCGAACCGGATCCGTGGTTGTCACGCGCGGACGGCCAGCCGAATTCGACGCACGGTGGCGACACCGCATGGCTGCAGGATGCGTGGCACGACACGCCATAGCGCGCGGGTCTCGTTAACCGACCGCGTGAGCCAGATAGTGGCGGATGTCGAGGAGTACTGCATCTACGATCGCCTGCAACACGCTTAGCGGTTCGGGGATCGCGTCAAATTGAGCATCCGCGGCGAGGCCTTCAACGATTGTTGCCTGGTCGATTGCACCTGTCATGCTGATCGCCCGCATATTCCCGAGTACGGTATGGGCCGCGCGGCGCGCTGTCTGGGCATCGGCGGACACGATGGAACGCCGCAACAACGCCAACTGCTGCGGTGTCTCCTCCAGAATGCTTTCCAGGATTTCATACAGCAGCTCCTGGCTCCCTCCCACGACCTCCAGCGCAGCGCTCCAGTCGACGACATTCGTTGCCGAGGTGGTTAGCGATTCACCGCTGGATTCTGCTTCCAATCGATGGCCGGGCGAAATGACGGCAGGCACAGCTTCACCGTCACCCTTAGGTCCGTTCGACAGCTCGGCAATTTTCTGAAACAGAATCGGAGCACGAATCGGCTTGGATACATAAGCGTCCATGCCAGCGGACAGACAACGCTCTTCGTCGCCTTTTAATGCGTGCGCTGTCATGGCGATGATCGGCATGTGCGAGTCTCCACCAGCATCGAACTCGCGCTGTCGAATCGTACGAGTCGCTTCCAGACCATCCATCTCCGGCATCTGAACGTCCATCAGGATCAAATCAAAGGATTCCCGAGACCAGCGACGTACTGCTTCAGCGCCGTTTGGCGCCACGGTGACGTCATGACCCCATTTCTCCAGCAGAGCGATGGCCAGTTTCTGATTCACCAGACTGTCTTCAGCCAGCAGCACGCTGAGCGTCCGTTGATGGACCAAAGTCGGTTGGGAGACTGACTGTTCGTCGTCGATCGCGGCGGTGACGTTCAGGGTTTCAACAATCGCATCGAACAACTCTGACTGTTTGACAGGCTTTGTCAGATACGACGCGATCCCCAGTTCATTGCAGCGTGTGATGTCTCCAGTCCGTCCGCTGGACGTCAGCATCATCACGATGGGGATCTTCAGGTCACTGCGTTCGCGCAACTGCGCGACCAGCGAAAAACCGTCCGTACCTGGCATGTGCGCGTCGGTCAGGATCAGGTCGAATTCCTCAGGCGTACCGTGTACCTCTTCCAGGATTGTGATCGCTCGCTCGGCTCCTGATACGGGTGTCGGAATCGTCATCCAGTTGCGCAGCATTTCTTCCAGAATGCGCCGATTCGTCGCGTTGTCGTCCACGACCAGAATGCGGCGTCCTTCCAGAGTGCGTCGCGATTCATCAGACGCCGCAACGGTCTGCGAACCGACATCTAACCTCGCCACAAAGTGGAAGGTGCTGCCGGTGCCCAATTCACTTTCAACTTCGATTCGCCCGCCCATCAGTTCGATCAGATGTGAGCTGATCGCCAGTCCCAGCCCGGTCCCCTCGTAGCGTCGTGTCATGCTTGTATCAGCCTGCTCGAACGCTTCGAAAATGCGTTGCAGTTTGTTTGCCGGGATACCGATCCCGGTGTCCCTGACGGCGAACCTGAGTAACACTGGTTCGGGTGGCGAGAACTCATCGGGGACATCGACGCGCGGTGGAAGATCGCCTTCTTCGATCGACACATCCACAACGATTTCACCATCCTCCGTGAACTTGATCGAGTTGCCGACCAGATTGACGATGATCTGCCGCAGTCGTCCGGCGTCACCGATCAGGAACTCCGGGACGTCGGTTGCGACGTGGCAGGCGATCTCGATGCGATCTCGATGAGCCCGTATGGCCAGTGACTTCAGCGTATCCCCCAGCACTTCGCGCAACTGGAACGGCCGCGGGTCGAGTTCCAGCCGGCCCGCTTCGATCTTCGAGAAGTCCAGGACGTCGTTGATGACTCCCAGCAACGATTCGCCCGACTCCTGGACGAGTGTTAGATACTCTCGCTGTGACTGAGACAGCTCAGAATCCAGTACCAGCTCCGTCAGGCCGATGATGGCATTCATGGGCGTGCGGATTTCATGGCTCATGTTGGCCAGAAAATTGCTCTTCGCCTCGCTCGCCGATTCGGCAGCGTCGCGTGCTTCGCCAATGGCTTCCTGAGCCGTCTTCTGATCCGTGATGTCATGCGATACACCAAAGCAGCCGGCGATGGTTCCATTCGGTTCCCGCAGCGGCATGCGCGTCACGGCGACCCACTTGCGGCTACCGTCCGGCCAGGTGATGAGCTGTTCGCTGCCGACCGTCGAGATGCCTTCGTTAACCGACTGCTCCTCGGCTGCGGCGATCCCGTCCAGGTACTCGGGCAGAAAGAAGTCGGCGGCGGATTTCCCAACGGCATCATCCGGTCGGCTCAGGCCCAGTCGGCTGGCCATCGCCCTATTGACCCGCAGATAACGTCCGTCACGGTCTTTGAAAAAGATGTTGTCCGGGATGCTGTCGAGCAGACTGGTCAATAGAAACCGTTCGTGCTCCAAAGCCAGTTCCGCTTCCCGGCGTGCGGTCACATCCCAGAAGATTCCCTGCACGCCCACAACGTTTGAGTTCGCGTCATAGACCGGTGTCTTCAGCACGTGAACGTATCGAGTTTCGCCGTCAGGCAGCACGTGCGATTCGGTTGTCTCCAGTACCTCGCGGGTTTCCATAATCTGCCGGTCGTCGGCCGTGTACTTGTCCGCGAGTTCGTCCGGGAACAGGTCGTAATCCGTCGAGCCAAGCATCTCGTCGCGTGTTCGGTCGAGCGACTGACAGTATCTCTGATTCGCGAACGTCAGTTGCCCGTCAAGATTCTTGCGTAGCAGGTTCAGTGGAAGCGACTCGACCAGTGACTCATACAGTGCTTCCGAATCCCGCAGCTTCTGCTCAACTTTGCGGCGACGGTCGAGTTCGGCTTCCAGTCGCTCACTGGTGTGAGCGAGGTCTGCCAGCGACGAACCAAGGACGTTGACCAACTGCTGCAGCGAGGCATGCAGGCTGTACTCACGGCCCATGAATCGGATCTGGATTTCTTCTTCTTCGCGCAGAATGGCGCTTTCCGATGCGGACTGTTCCGTCGTCAGAACCTGTTGCACGCGAGCAATGGTCTCTTCGGGCAGCAGTTCTTTGGCCATATACCCGGACGCGCCCGCAACCAGTCCATCCAGAACATCGGCTCCCGCGCCACCATCAGTCCGCACGATCACCGGAATGCGATACATCGGATGTCGAGACCGTATTTCACGGCACAAATCCAGGCCGGAGCCATCAGGTAACGTGCGGTCGGTGATGATCAGAATGGGGGTGGGAGTCGCCGCGGAACGTTCAAGACCCTCCCGCAGGCTCGCCGCGGTGGACACTTCGAATCCGGCGTCCCGGATGACATCAGGCAGCCCGTTGCCCGATCGACTTTCCGCAACGATCAGAATGTGAGTCATGAGTGGTCGTCCGGGGGTGTATCAGCGTGTGTGGTCTTCCGACATACTACGCCTGTGTCAGTTGCTTTTCTGCGCGGCGGTCGTCTCAACCACGGGAGAGAAGTTTCTGAGACAATTGTCCAACGCGCCAATGCCGTCGTATCCATGGTGGACGGTCAGACCTGAATTGCCGGGTAGCCGAAGTCGCCAGACTTTGGCCGCTTGCCGAAATCCAAACTCTGGCGAGTTTGGCTACATGTCATTTCAGCTTGGACGCACCACCAGTGATGTTCCTGAAAACATTCCTGTACGAGTTCTGGCTCTTCGGTATCAAACAGGCATCAGCCTGTGTCTTCGGTGCGTACCTGCTGAGTCTGATCCTGTTGACGGAAGTCTGGTATCCAGCCGACTGCCCACTCTACCGAAATGACTTCCTGTTTCTCGCGGCAGTCGCGTTCCAGATCGTCCTGCTGGCGTTGCGCCTCGAATCTTTGCGGGAAGCCGCAGTAATTCTGGTCTTCCACGTTGTGGCCACAGTCATGGAGGTGTTCAAGACTTCCGACGCCATCGGAGCGTGGCATTACCCAGGCGACTTCCACATCGGCATTGGCAACGTCCCGCTGTTCGCCGGGTTCATGTACAGCGCTGTCGGGAGTTACATCGCCCGCGTGTGGCGCATCTTTGACTTTCAATTCACACGGTATCCGCCGCAGTGGACGACGTGGATTCTGGTGGGACTGATCTACATCAACTTCTTCACGCACCATTACACGATCGACATCCGCAACGGCCTGCTGCTCGCATCTTTCGCCTTATACGGACGCTGCACCATCTATTTCCGCATGGACAAAGTGCACCGCCACATGCCGGTCGTGATTGGCTGGTTTCTTGTGGCACTATTCATTTGGTTCGCCGAGAACATCGCTACGTTTGCCGGCATCTGGCTCTATCCCAACCAGCGTGATGGCTGGGCGATGGTCTCTCCGGTGAAACTCATCGCCTGGTACCTGCTGATGCTACTCAGCTTCGTACTGGTTGCTCTGCTCCACCGCAGCGATGACGAAGACGTGACGTAGGCGTAAGGCGAGCGGCAGATGAGAATTTACCGCCCCTGAGTTTATCTCAGGGATTCTCGCGTTTCTGCACTACGCAATCGGTAGTGCAAAGACGCGAGAACCCCCGACGTAAAGTCGGGGGCGTTGAAAACTCCTCACTTGCCGCACGCCTGATCAGAAAGCTCAGTCCGTCTTTACGTCCGGCTCGTCACCCTGGATCCAATCGGATGCGCGCGCGGACTCGATCATCTGATCGGTGCTCTGCGGATCCACCTGGCGGCATGCGTCCGTGAGCTGCAGCGATACGGACGTCAGCTCCTCGTGCCAGACGGTTCCCTCGGCCACGTGCGCGAGGAACTCCTCGCACAGCAGGATGAACCGCAGCACGTGCCTGAAGACGATGCCTTCCTGACGCACGATTCTCTTTGACGTCACCAGCTTGTTGAAATCGCCACCAAAATGCAGCAGCTCACCGATTGCCCACACGGACGTGATGCGAATGTCCGAGACACCTGGAAACTCGGCCTCAAACAGCACCTTCAACTTTTCGGGAAACGCCAGCGGGAAGGTCCAGTCTGCCGGATCGTCCGAGGGCGGGTCGCCTTTATCGACTGTGTCACTCAATTCGGCATGCGATGCCAGCCCGCGCTGCAGCAGTTCCGGATCGAGAAACTGCGTTGTAAACAGACTCGGCGGCAGCATGTCCGACCGTGGGATCCGCAGCGGTTTACATAACGAGCCTGGAAACGTCAGAACGCTTTCCAGAGCCTGAATACGCTCCGCCCCGTTTACGTGAGGCAACACTCTCAGCAGGAACAGACCATACAGCGGATTCACGCTGCGAAACGTGAGCACATCGGCCAGTGACTCATTGGGATAGGCGCGATCCGGTACATAGACAAGCTCGTCATCGTCGCCGTCGCGCACCAGTTTTCGTCCGTCGCCACTTGCACCCGGTCCGGTTTTGACTCCCTGAGCTTCCAGCAGGAACTTCAACGAGGACGACAGTTTTGCAGTGGCGGGAGCTTTCGCAGCGTCATCGCTGGTCTGGGCGATTTCCTGCTCGGACATGTCTTTGACGGGCGGTGAGTCAAGAACCGCCTCAGGCGATTGGGGGCTGTCGGCCCCGCGGCCGACGTCTTCTTCTTCAACGTCGGGGGACTCAGGTTCCTCGCTCGCCGTGTCCGCCGCAGGTCCATCGTCGTTATCAACTCCAAGGCCGAACGCGTCCTCTTCTTCGACTGGCGGTTCCTCTGCATCGTCGTTCACTTGACCGACATCAGGAGCTGCGTGATTCCGCCCATCCCACACGGTCTGCTCACCGAACGTACTGGCATCGGCCAGCGACTGAATCTGCTCGTTCAGATCGGATGGTGTGGACACACCGTCCTGTGGCTTCGGGGGAGCGGGAACCAGATTGATGTACCCGCCCGACTCAAGCGTGATCAGCATCTCGGTCAGGCGCAGTTCTGCGGAGTCCAGTTCTTTCGGCGACATCAGTCTTCTGCGCACCGCCTGTCGCAGTCGATCAACTTCCGGCGAAAACCCCAGCAGATAAGCCAGCAGACGCCACGGTAACTGACCCTGACTCGCCAGGTCTCCCGGTGGCGCGGCGATCAATCGTTCGAATTGAGATTCATTCCAGTACTGCACCGTCGTACGTCGTTTCGGCAGCTTCTTCTTCATCTTCTTCCGCTTCTTCATCAGGATCGGATCCCGAGTGTCCTCGGGAATCTGCTCCAGCTTCAGTTTGGCGCGATGAATGCGGACGTCGTCTTCATGTGACAGCGCGAAGACGTATCCTTCCGTATCGAACTGTGGTCGCCCGGCCCGTCCGAACATCTGATGCGCACTGCTTGGATCGATCAGTTTTTTTCGACCGGGTGGGCCTTTTAACAGTGTGTTCACCAGCACGGACCGCGCCGGCAGGTTGATTCCGGCGGCAAGAGTTTCAGTACAGGTGCAGACACTCAATAACTTGCGTTGAAACAGCCCCTCGACGATCCGCTTGTACTTCGGCAACAGTCCGGCATGGTGCACGCCGACTCCGCGCAGCAGAAGCGTCTTCAGCTTGGGCCCGGCACCCTGCGACCAGTCGTGCTTCTTCACTTCCTCGTCAAGCTGCTTCTGCTGTCCGTCGATCAACAGCGCCTTACCCTTCAGCTCCTCGGCGACCCGCCAGCACTCGTCGCGGTTGAAACAGAACAGCAGCATCGGCGTCTTGCGCGTTTCATCGTCGCCCGACGCCATCCGCTCGACCTGCTCATTCAGTAGTTGGTCTTCGATCCAGTGAAATCGAAGTGGCACATTCCGTTCGGTGCCCTGCACCAGTTCGAGTCGCCGTCCGTGTGCCTTGTTGAGCCAGATCCGAAACTCGGCCGTATTCCCCACGGTGGCCGACAGCAACATAAGCCGCACCGACTTCGGCAACAGCCCCAGCGAAAGCTCCCACACGATTCCACGTTCCGGGTCGTTGAAGCTGTGAAACTCGTCCATCACGACCGCTGACACATTGCTGAAGTCAATCGCGTCGTTATGCAGCAGCCGATTGAGAAGAATTTCTGCAACAACAACCAGAACAGTTGCCTCGGGATTCACTTTGCGGTTGCCGGTGACCAGCCCGACGTCCTCTTCACGGAATCCCCAGCGCACGGCGGCGGCCTGGACTTCCTGAAACTTCTGCTCAGTCAGCGCGATCAGCGGCGTTGTGTAATACGCCTGCTTCCCTGTGCTGAGAGCTTCGAACAGCGCCGCTTCGGCGATCAGAGTTTTCCCAGTACCGGTCGGAGCACAGATCAGGATTCCCTGTTCGGTCGTGAACCAGCTCAGCAAAGCCTCTTCCTGCAACGGATACGGCTCGAACAGCAGTTGATCCAGATACTCGGAAGCAAGGTCATCGCGACTGATGTCAGCAGGCATAATCGAGTCCGGGAAAGTCGTTCAGCGCGAATGGGTCGTGGTGATCTTAAACAGTCCGACCAGCGGACGGTCGCTGTCATGGGATACTCAGCGCATGTTGATTGGATCGACGTCGAGCACGAACTCGACGCTGCGGTCGCTGGGTAGTGCGGGGCGCAGTTCACGCCACAGATCGCGGACGGGCTGCAGGTCGAGGGCGGACAGCAGGAAGTGGAATCGGTAATTGCTCTGCAGCTTCCCGACCGGGCACGGGGCCGGTCCCAGCACACGGATATCCAGTTTGCGGCGGTCGACGACTTCGCGCAGTACGTCAGCCATGTCCAGAGCCACTGACTGCACGGCCTCTTCGATCGGCCCGCGCAGGATGACTCGGACCCAGTGACGAAACGGTGGGGAATCCATCTCGCGTCGATTTTTCAATTCGTGTGCCGCAAAGCCCAGGAAGTCGTGTCGAGTCGCGTGCTCAATCGCCACATCCGTCGGAGCACATGTCTGAACAAAGACACGACCGCCGCGTTCGCTGCGGCCGGCTCGACCAGCGACCTGAGAGATCAACTGGAAAGTTCGCTCGGACGCTCGCAGGTCCGGCTGGTGCAGAACGGTGTCCGCATCAACAACGCCGACCAGCGTGACGTTGGGAAAATCCAGCCCTTTGGCGATCATCTGCGTCCCGACCAGGATCTCAGCCTCACCGCGACGGAAGATCTCCAGAGCTTCGTCGTGACTGCCACGTCGCTGCATCGTGTCGCTGTCCATGCGAATCACACGGTGGCCGGGGAACTTCGATTTCACTTCCTGCTCGAGCCGCTGCGTACCCGTGCCAAAGTAGCGGATGCCGGGTTTACCGCAGGCGGGACACGAATCCGGCGGCGCGGCTTCCAGTCCGCAGGTATGGCACAGAATGATGTTCCGGTCCCGGTGCAGAGTGAACGTGATGTCGCAGTTCGGGCACTTGACTCCGGCACTGCAGCTTCGGCACCAGACCGTGGGCGAATAGCCGCGCAGGTTGAGAAACAGGATTATCTGTCCCTTGTCCCGCAAAGCCGTTTGAATTGCCGTGCGCAGCGCCCGCCCGATGGCGTGCCCTTTCGAACACAACGGATCGTTCCGCAGATCGACCAGAGTGACCGGCGGAAGCGGCAGTCCGGAGACGCGACTGGGGAGCGAGAGGAGCGTGTCGGTGTTCGACTCGTGACCGACGCGAACCCAGCTTTCCAGCGTCGGGGTGGCGGTGCCGAGAATAAGTGGGATGCCGCACAGTTCGGCGCGGTGCCGCGCAACCTCGCGCGCGTGATAGCGCGGAGCCGAATCCTGCTTGAACGAGTTCTCGTGCTCTTCGTCGATGACGATCAGGCCCAGATGCGGCGCGGGAGCAAACACGGCACTGCGGGCGCCCACGATGACCTGAACTTCTCCCCGACCGATACGCCGCCAGTGCCAGTGGCGTTCCGCGTCCGTCAGATGACTGTGCAGGACAGCCACTGCATCGAAGCGGCTGCGAAAACGGCGGATGGTCTGCGGAGTCAGGCTGATTTCGGGAACCATCACGATGGCCTGACGACCGAATTCCACGACTTCGCGGATCGCCTGGATGTAGACCTCCGTTTTGCCACTGCCAGTGACTCCGTGCAGCACGAAAGTCCGGGCCTCGTTTGAGTGAAGCTGCAACCGAATCGATGCCAGTGCGCGACGCTGATCTGGGTTAAGTTCAATGTCGGCCTCGCGCTCGATGTGCCCGATGTCCGCTTCGAATGTGTTGGCTCTCAAACGCGTGGCCACGATCAGGCCCTTGTCCCGCAGTCCATTGATCGGCCCGGGGCCGCAGCCGACGGCTTCGGTGATCTGCTGGCCGCGCAATGGTGCGTTCACCGTACGCAGGTAATCCACTACTGCTGCCTGCTTGACCGGAAGTTTGACCGTCGTGACCAACTCATCGATGTCAGGAGCCAGAGCGAAAAAAGTCATCTCACGTGTGCCGGCCTGGTTCTTGACGCCTGCCGGGACCGCGGTTTCGAGTGCCTGGCCCCAACTGCACAGATAACGCTCGGCCATCCAGCGCGTGAGCTGCAGCAGGTGCTCATCCACCAGCGGATGGCGATCGATGAGTTCACTGATGCTCTTCAACTTGCGATGCGGAGTCGCCCGACGCGACAGGCCGACACAGAAACCCGGCTCACTGCGGTTGCCGGCGCCGAACGGAACTGCGACTCGCTGACCAGGTCCGATCAGATCGCGCAACGGTTCGGGGACGAGGTAGTCGAACGTTTTCTCCATCGGCCGCAACAACGCGATTTCGGCGACCAGCCGATCGTCTTCGGCGACCTGTTCCCATTCCGGGCGGTCGGGCTCGGGAGCAAAGAGTTGTTTCTGCTGCGGTCGGTTGAGCGGCACGGTCGGTCCTGTGCGGGGCGTCATACCCTGCGACGTTCTGGTTGAAGCCGATCCCTGGTCACGCGATTGGATCGCGGTTACGTCGGACTCCGCGCTGCCAGAACAGCCGGTCGTCGGTGAGGTGAGCATATCGCATGGCACAGTTCAGACAGTACCGGACCTCACCATAGGCGAGGAAGATTTCGCCGGGCAGCAGCAGATGGAAGTAGTCCTTGCCCGGCTGTTTGAAATGGCAGTACTCACGAATGCCGTCCGTCTTGATGTGAGCCGACCAGCCGTCAGCATACGGGACGTACAGTCGCAGGTCCTCGGGCACGTCGCGCTCGACCAGCGGTGGTGGCAGTTCAGGTGGATGTCCGGATTCCATGGCCGTTCCGGTCGATTGCAGAAACGCGGTGACGTGAAGTAGACACAATCGCGTGAAGTAAACACGATCGTACCGGACAGGCAGAACCGTACGCAAAGCCCCGGTTTCTGACTGCCGAACTGCAACTCAGGAAGAGCCGCCCCATGAATTACGAGATCCTCCCCGCGACGGCTGACGAGTTTTTAGACATCGCTGCATTGGATCGGATCGCATGGCCGATCGTTTCAGACACGTTCATTCCCGACGGAGAACATATCTGGCGAGTCTGGCTCGATCATGGCACCTTGCTGGTCGCGAAAGTCCTCGACCGGGAACCGCTCAGCGAATCTCATGAGATCGCCGGGGCGCTGGTCATGTTCCCCACAAATGCGGGAGAGTTGTTTCTGCACAAAATCATGGTGCATCCCGTGTGCCGGGGTCAGGGAGTCGGCACCGCACTGATGTCGCGCGTGCTGAAACAGGCAACGGCTCCCGTGCTGCTGACAGTCGATCCGGAAAACGAACCGGCCGTGCAGCTCTATGAGCGTTTCGGATTCCAGGTGCGAGAACGGATCGACGGCTTCTACCGCCCGCACGAAGACCGCCTTGTGATGGTCTACACGCCTGCAGGTCACGGTTGAGCGGCACGGCGAAACCACTCGGAATCTAAATTGGATCGCGCCACTTCTGGAGTGCGACGATGCATCGTCGCTTTCAGATTCTCTATTCGCGGCGTAGCCGTTTTTTTCTCTCCGGTGCGGGATCGCCGAGAGTGCCTGCGCCGCAGTGAAAATGGGAAAGCGGTGATGCATCACCGCAGTCCAAAGTGCGCTGCCCTATTAATCCCCGCCGCGCTACGAGCAGCCAATTCAGGCGGGGTGTCAGAGCAGGACGAGCGAGTCAAACAGCGCCGTGAATCGCCGCAGTGCGCCTGTCAAGCAGGAGAAGCTGGGCAGAATTTCGCTGTCCTGTGAATTGTGCGGCGCCAAACTTTGACGGTTGCATCGATCGTAATGGATTCGCAGGTCACCAAAAGCTGATCAACAGAGAGACGGTCTCTGCGTCCGTCGATGGCCCATTTCGTGGGCTGTCCACGACGTTCAAGCCGCCACCCTTCTCCGGTGACTCTGATTCCAGGGACGGAATGATGCACTTACATTCGTGGCTTAATGCCATACGTAAACGCAATCGCCGACGAAAGCACAGGCGTCCGCGGCCTGCTGACGTCTGTCAGCAGCCGACGGAATCGCTGGAGCAGAGGACACTGCTCAGCGTCAGCTCGCTGATCATCAATGGTGAGTTGAGCATCATCTCCGACGCCGACGACTCCATCGCGATCCGAGTTAACCCGTTCGATCTGACAACGCTTCAGGTTCTGGAAAACGGAACAGCCGCGACGACTGTCGGTAACGTGCAGGTGGCCGACATCACCTCAATCAACATCAATACCGGAGCCGGCGATAACCTGATCGATCTCAGCGGTGTCGATTCGAACAACTTCATCAACCTGACGAGTGTTTCCGTCCGAGCCAATGACGGCAATGACACGATCATTGGCACATTGGACCTGAATGATTCGCTGACTGGTGGCGACGGTAACGACACAATCACCGGCGGCCTGGGCAACAACGTGATTGTCGCCGGCGATGGAAACGACGAAGTAACGTCCGGCGCCGGAGACGACACGGTCGATCTGGGTGATGGGAACGATCTGCTGTTTGCCGGCCTTGGAAACGACAGTGTTCGCGGCAGTGACGGCAATGACACGATCTCAGGTGAGGACGGCAACGACACAATCGACAGCGGCAACGGCGCCGACATCATCAACGGAAACGATGGCGACGATTCGCTGACAACCGGCTTCGGTGATGACCTTGTCAATGGCGACAACGGCAACGACACGATCTCAGCGGGCGCTGGCAACGACACTGTTGGCGGCGGTCAGGGCAATGACCGTCTGCTGGGCAACTCACAACAGGATCTGATCAGCGGCGACGAAGGCGACGACACGATCGATGGCGGCAGTGGACGCGATACGATTGACGGTGGCGGAGGCGATGACAACGTCAACGGATCCAGTGGTCGTGACACGATCAAGCTGGGTTCGGGTAACGACCGCGGCATCGGTGGCGGTGCGGACGACCTGATCGACGGCGACGACGGGGATGACACACTGATTGGCAACAGTGGTTCTGACACGCTGCGAGGTGGCGACGGTAACGACAGCATTCTTGGTGGAAGGGGATCGGATCGTCTGGAGGCCGACGACACCATTTCGGCAGCACCAACCGCCGTAGCCGCGGCACGGTTGTTTGCGACGCCGATCGACGGAACGAATCAGATTGTGGAACTCGACCCACTGACGGGCGACGAGGTGTTTCGGTTCAATTCCCCGGAAAACCCGAGTCTGGCTCGTGATGGACTGGCCTTCGACGGCACCAGTCTGTTCTTCCTGAATGGAAACGGCACCGACCTGCTTTACGAGATCGATCCCAATACACAGCAGGTTCTGGATGCCGATCCGATCGTTGCAGGCAGTCGCGAATACGATGGCGTTGCCTTCCTGGGCGGCCTGATCTACATCCTGGATACGCGGGCGATTGACATTCATGTGTTTGATCCGGTCAGCGACCGGATCATTGATACGCTGGATATTGACGGAATCAATCCCACGATTGCTCCGTTGATCGGCGGACTGGCTGGAATCGCGGCACCGGATCGCCTGGTCGTCACGGAAGCCGGCGGACGGCGCGTGCTGGAGATCAACCCCACAACCGGAGTGGTCGAGGTCGCCTTCAGTGTGGGCACGCCCAGTGCCGGCCAGTATCTGGGGGCAGCCGTTGTTAACGGCGAGATCTATCTCGGGTCGGGTACTCTTCGGAGCTTCGACGTGTTTTCGCGTCAGGGACTGTTCGTGCGAAATGTGACGCTGCCTTACAGCGTCTCGGCCTTTGGTGGTGACGACCTGAATGCCGCGACTGTCGTGCCAGGCAACCTGCCGCAGAGCCGGTTTGATATCGACCTGAGGTTCACAGGCAGTTTCTCTCAGTCGCAGCAGGACCTCTTTCGAGTCGCGGCCGATCGCTGGGAAGAAGTCATTCTGGCGGACATTCCGGACGTCTTTGTGCCCGGCGTTGGCCAGGTCGATGACATCGTGATCGAATTCCGCAATTCGGCGATTGATGGGTCCGGCGGCGTGCTCGCCCAGACCGCACTGGTCGCCGCGCGACTCGGAACATTCCTGCCATCGGCGGCGTTTATCGAATTCGATACAGCCGATCTGGTTTCGCTGACTAGCAGTGGACAGTTGCGAGATGTCGTCCTGCACGAAATCGCCCACTCGCTCGGCTTCGGAGCGATCTGGGAAGATCTTGGTCTGGTCAGCGGCGCCGGTGGAGTCGACCCGCGATTCCTGGGCCCGAACGCGACGCGTGAATACAACCTGCAGTTTGGCCTGAACCAGACCAGTGTTCCGGTCGAGAATATTGGAGGCCAGGGCTCTGCGGATGTGCACTGGCGCGAGACGGTCTTCGGCAACGATCTGTTGACCAGCGTTATTGACCCGGGTTTCAATCCGATCACGCGTATGACGATCGCTCAGTTCCAGGACCTGGGATATCAGGTCGATCTGAACGCGGCCGATTCGGCGAGTTCCACGCGTTCATCGTCGCTGTCGTCTCTGTTCCAGGCCCGGCAGCAGGGACCACTCGGACTTTTGGGTGAGTTCGCATCGCTTGGGTCCGGTGGTTTCACCAATTCATCATCCAGTGTCAGCGGCGGAAACTCGATCGACCTGGCGTTACAGGCTGCGGCAGATCGGGGCGACCCACTCCCCGTGTTCGGTCGCACACGGCTCCTGGATCTGACTCCGATGCTGGTCATTCCGGGCCTCGCCCCGGAAAAGGCCGCATCGATTTCGGCAGAAGAACTGGAAGAGTTGACCGCCTTCCTGTCCGGTAACAAGACACCACTGTCAGCGACATCATCGGGTGGACCGCTGGCTCTGGTCGCGCCGGAGATCGAACCGAATAACGCACCCAACACTCCGCTGAACGTTGATGCGTTTTTCTCGAATGAATTCGACCCGAATATCGGCGACTTGTTGGTGAACACCTCGACGTTCATTCCACACGTCACAGTCAATGGGACGGGTGATGGGACGTTCGACTTCTATTCGTTCACAGTGACGAACTCAGGTGACCGGGGAATCTTCGATATCGATTTCGGCAACGAGATCGGCGACTCCTTTGACTCAGAGATCTTCCTGTTCGACGACCAGGGTAACCCGATCTTTGACACGATCAAAAACATTCCGGCCGAGAACGATGATTCCTCCGTAACTGCCGGAGCGGCTGGCAGCACATCGGGACTGGACTCATTCCTGGAATTCACATTCCAGACGCCCGGTCTGTATGTCCTGGGTGTCGGACAATTCGACACAGACGCCGTTCAAGGCGGTCTTACAGGCGACCCCATCGATCTGGGGTCGGACTACCTTCTGCAGATTTCGATCGAGAACCACAGCCTGTCCACGATAGTGACGCAGGTTCCGGATCGTGTCTTTGGCGACACGCTGGATGGCGGTACTGGAAATGGCAACGGTCGGGGCGACGAGTTCTTCGGATCGCCGGGTAACGACTTGATCCGCGGCACCAACGAAGACGACACGATTCTCGCGGGCGATGGCGACGATTCGGTCTTCGCCGGTGCGGGCGACGATAACGTCAACGGCGGTGCGGGCGACGACACGCTCGTGGGAAATTCCGGGGCAGACACGTTGACCGGTGGCCTGGGCAACAATGTGTTGCGGCACGGATTGAATGACGGCAACGACTCCATTGAGGCCGGCGATGGGCTCGACACTCTGAACATCGACGGGACGAATAACAACGACAACTACGTCATCTCCGGCGAAGGCACCGACCTGCTGGTCACACTGGATCTGCCGTCCGGCAATGATCCCACAATCCGCATCGCTTCCAGCACGACCGTGGTCAACATCAACGGGCTCGCCGGCAACGATCGGTTCGATATTCAGCCGATTCAGAACGTCAGCCAGGTGACTGTACTTTTGAACGGCGGTGACGGCCGCGACAGATTCGATAGCTCGGCCGTCGACCTGTCGAACATCCGGATAGCATTCAACGGCGAAGACGGTGACGACACCATCATGGGCGGGATCGCGGCCGAAATCTTCAATGGCGGAGCGGGAGACGACCTGATCACTGGGGGTGATGGTGGCGACCGCATCGATGGTGGAGCAGGCGACGACACGATTTCAGGCCAGTCCGGCAACGACACGTTGCTGGGCTCCTCTGGAAACGACAGCCTGCTCGGAGGATTGGGTGACGACTCGATCGACGGTGGCCTGAACAACGACACCATCGATGGTGCTGAAGGCAACGACTCGCTGGATGGTGGGACAGGCAACGACCGCTTGTTTGGACGAGGTGGTGATGACACGCTGCAGGGTTCTTCCGGGAATGACACACTCGAAGGGAACAATGGGGCCGACTTCCTGAACGGTGGATCGGACAACGACCTGCTGAAGGGTGGTGGCGGCGAAGACACGTTGCGGGGCGGTGACGGAGACGACGAACTCCGTGGCGGCGGGCGTGGCGATGTTATCAACGCGGGAGATGGTCAGGACCTGGTTCTGGGCGGAGACGGCAACGACACAATGACGGGCGGCGATGGTGACGACACCGTGAATGGTCAGGCCGGTGACGACACCGTGGTCGGCGGCGACGGTCATGATGTACTGACGGGCGGAGGCAGCGGAGACCTGATTGTCGGTGGTGACGGCGACGACACACTGACCGGCAACAGCGGCATCGACACGCTGGCCGGTGGCGCAGGCGTTGACCAGATCGCACAGCCGGATGGACAGGATGTGATCAACGAGGCATTCAGCCTGTCAGCACAACTCATCGCGATCCTGCAGGCTTTGCCGCCTGTCGATTAAGTAACACAAAAGCGGGTGCGGAGCAAATGGCTCGCCCGCTGAATGCGAATTCTCCGTGGAGGGAGAGAGGCCGGATGCGGGCATCGGATGAAGCCGATGCCCGCATTCTTTATTTGGCCGGTGCATAACTAACTAATTGGGCGTCTGATTCAATTCCCGCCGCTCACTTAGGCGAGCGGCAGATGAGAATTGATCGCCCCTGAGTTTATCTCAGGGGTTCTCGCGTTTCTGCACTACGCAATCGGTAGTGCAAAGACGCGAGAACCCCCGACGTAAAGTCGGGGGCGTTGGTAAATTCTCAACCGCCGCTCACCTACTGAACGCGCATCACCAGCAAGCTGCGATCATCGTCATTCCTGCCGGCGGCATGGAGTTCACAGTTCCGCCAGATCGTGTCTCGCATGTCGCCAACGGGTTCCGTTGTCCTGCCATTGATGGCAGCCAGCACTCCGTCCTGTTTAAAGAATTGCTGACTCGGATCACGAGCTTCAAGGATCCCATCGCTGAACATCACGATGAGGTCTCCAGACCGCAATGGAATCTTCAAACTTGTATAGGTGGCGGCCTCAACGATTCCCAACAGCATGCCCTGCGAATCCAGTGCGCGGACCTTTGAACCGCGGATGTGCAGAGCAGGCGGGTGCCCTGCATTCGTGTAGGTGAGACTTCGATCGCGGCTGTCAAACACGGCCAGGATCAAACTGATAAACTGGTGAGCCACAGTGATTCGCATCAGGGCTCGGTTGACTGTTGCAATCAGCTCGTCCGTTTCCAGTCCGGACAGATTTCGCGCTTCGAATAATGCGTGTAACGCTCCGCGAGCTGACGCCATCACGGAGTTGGCTGGGATGCCGTGGCCGGACGCGTCGCCAAGGACAATGGCCGTCCGAAATTCGTCCAGAGGCAGCAGTTCACACACGTCGCCACCAACCTCGCAGCAACTCCGCAGACGCAGCGCCACTTCAAAGCCAGGAAACTCCGAACACACGTCACTCTGCCCGTGCGTGGCCGCGATAACTCTCATCTCGCGAGAGAGGCGCTGACTATCTTCGCTGTCGTGTTGAAGCACGACGTACTCAAGGACGTCCGCCATCTGCCGACCGAACCCAGACAGCAGCTCACGCTCATTCGCGTCCGGTTCACGTTCGCGCCGATCGTACAACCACAACGTACCCATCGGACCGAACCGATTCTCGACAGCGACAACGACTCCGGTCGTCATCTGCTCCGGCAGACACAGGACGGCATTGGGGTCCTGGCGTGTGACGACGTTGAGTCCCGATTCGAGGGCCGCCAGGTCGGCCGGCGCCGACTCCAGCACGCGCCGACGTGCGGGTACTTCGTGATCGGGTAAACCGTACGAGATCCGGAATCGAATCGATCGGCCGTCTGGATCGAGCACAAACAGCGCCGCTCCGCGGTACTTGAGTAGCGTCACGCTGGCGCGCAGCAGCACGGCGAGTCGCGTATGGACTTCGTCGGCTTCCGGTTCGGTCTGTGTGACCAGTGAGCCGATCTCGCTGGCCTGAACATCGACCTGTCGCCGCGACGCCAGCACTCGATTCACCTGAATGGCAAGCAGATCGGCCAGTCGGTACGCAGAGTCGAACGTCAGGCTCGGTTGAGATCGTCCGGGGACATCCAGATGGAAGGCACCAATGCGCTGGTCACCGTCATTGATTTCCGTATGCCAGCACCAGTCGAGTTCGCGGCGATCGAAGCCGTCCGGTTCGTGAGTTCGTTCCGGGAAGAACTTGAGCTCCCACCCGGTCGCTGCAGAGAACTCGGCGCAAAGCGTGACCAGCCACCTGGACGTGTTGGTGGTTCGACGTTCTGTCGAGGCGAGTGTTGAGGGGGACATCCAGTATCCGGTTGAGTGTCAATGGGTGCGGTGCGTCTGCCTGAACACGACACGCGCGATGAAGCGTCCGTTGATCGACATCGGCAGCGCCGATCAACAAGTTGAAGCCAGTTCACGAGACGACCCGTCATGCCGGCGGACGTCGTAAGCCGCGATGCATTTACCAGTCGGTCGAGTTGCGCCGATTGTGCCGTTGAGCTGGCTCATCCGATCGCCCGACACCACGAAGTCCGGTCACGCCGCGAGCCATCCGGTCACAACCCACGGCATTGCGAACCAGATGCCAATCTGGAGTACGACACACACACTGAGGCTCATCATGACAACAATCAGCAGTTCGGTCGCAACAAGGCGGATGATCAGCAGTCGGCTGCAGCCGAGACGATGCATCGTCTCGAACTCACGTTGCCTCAGCCGGACAGACAGTGCCATCACCAGCATGAAAAACAGCACGGTCACCGCCGACAGCACGGCGAAAGCCATATCGAAGAACTGCCGGAGTCGAACCACGAACTGCAGCAATTCCTGTATCACGTCGACCGGGTTGAGCAACTGCGAGGGATCATCGGCATCCAGATACCGGCCCATCAGCAGCGTCGCACTGCGGTCATCATGTGGAATCGCAATGATGGCCGTCACGGGAAACCGGTCGGTCGGTCCGTGAAAGTGGAACGCATCGGCGTTTTCGTCGGTGATCTCCGTGAACTCGATCAGGCCGGGGTCGTGAACCGGTTCACTGGAGTCGCCTGCGTCGCCCGGTTGCTGTTCCACGTCCGTCGGCACTTGAGGTCGTACGTGTCCGTGCCCCACTCCGGCAATGATCCATGCCGTATGAATCTCGACGAAGACAGCCTCGTCGTCCGGTGTGCCCGATTCGGCGAGTACTCCGGCAACTCGCATTTTCAACGGGAACGACCCATCGGGGTCAAATGCACTCTCGGCCTCGGAAAGCAACGCGTCGCCTGGAATGAGATTCCGTTCCGTGGCCACGCGCGAGCCGATCAGACAGTCGCCCAGGCGGCGCAGGTTGTTACCGCGAGCAAGTCGCAACTGACGAAAAGTGAAATACTCGGACGTTGTTCCGATCAGCGAAAAACCCCCGGCGCGGAATCGGGCGAAAACAGGAATCGCGGTTGCGTAACCTGAGTTCGTAATGCGATCCACTTCCCGCATGGCGGACTCGCGCGGGGGCTGCCCGCGAAAGTACAGAGCATGCAGCACCAGATCGACGCGACTGCCGGACGCACCGACAACAAGCGGTGTCGATTCGGCACGCAGCGTGAGTTGCTGCTCGAACCGCTGGACGAGAATCCGCATGCTGACCGGCAACGAAATCGTCAACGCGAGGCACGCGACCAGCACGATTGTCCGCGTGCGATGAAACGCAACGAATCGCCAGGCAAGCCGCAGAGTACCGCTCACGACGGACTCCCCGTCAGTAGTTCGATTCCCGCTGTATCCGGTTCAGAGAAGTCGATGACTCGATCGAATCGATCCAGCAGGCTGTGGTCGTGCGTCGCCATCAGCAATGTCGAATCGCACGCCGCGACATGCTGAAACAGCAGTTCAAGGATTTCGCGGCTTTGAGACGGATCGATGTTACCTGTTGGTTCGTCGGCCAGGATGAGCTTCGGACTCGTGACCAGCGCCCGGCAGATCGCGACACGTTGCCGTTCCCCCTGCGACAGCCGGTCGATACGACGCTTAAGCAGCTCAGTCAGCCCCAGTGAGTCTGCCAGTGATCGAGCCGTTTCGCGTCCCTGGCGATTGAGCCTCAATTCAGGATTCAGAGAGAACGGAAGCAGAATATTCTCCTCGACGTTGAGGTAATCCAGCAGTTCAAACTCCTGAAACACCATCCCGACAGTGGAGATTCGGAAAGCCCGGCGTAACGCATCCGACAGTGAAGAAACCTGGACGTCACCGACACACATGGTTCCAGCGTACGGTGAATGGATTCCGGCCAGCAGACTCAGCAGCGTCGTCTTCCCGCAGCCACTGGGACCAACCAGCGCAACCCGAAACTTGTCGGCGACGTGCAGCTCAGACACGCGCAGTCCAAAGCCCGATGCCGGGTATCGGAACAGCAGTTCGCGGATCTCGATCATGGTCGTCCGTCAGTGGCTAAAACGAGTCCACCCCGAAAGAATCCTCTGTGATCCCAGTAGTTCCAGGTTTGGAGTTTCGGGTGGCTGGGGTCGAGCGCCAGCGAGCCCCCAGAATCGCAGCTACTGGGGGCTCGCTGGCGCTCGACCCCAGCCACCCTTCTCGCGGACAGCCAAACCTGGAACTACTGAATCCACCTGAATCTCCACCAATCCAACCATCTTCCGTTTCGGAACAGCAATGGGAAACGAGTCAATGAACCAACTCAAGCGCGGGATGTGCGTTGCTCTTGCGGTCGCGCTGGGAGCGTTGCTGCCCGGTGTCGTGAGTGCTCAGGGAATCGAACACGTCAAGGCTCACTACACCAAGTACGAATACCGCATCCCGATGCGTGACGGCAAACGACTCTTCACATCCGTCTACGTGCCGAAGGACGATTCGCAGACTTACCCGATGCTGCTGAAGCGCACGCCGTACAGCGTGCGACCTTACGGAGCGGACCAGTATCCAGAAAACCTGGGCCCCTCCCCGCTGTTTGGAAACGCCGGTTACATCTTCGTCTATCAGGACGTGCGCGGCCGGTGGATGTCCGAAGGGGACTTCGTCCACATGCGCCCGCACATCACGAAGAAGTCAACGAAGACCGAATTCGACGAAAGCACAGACACGTGGGACTCCGTCGAATGGCTGCTGAAAAAAGTCAAAGGTCACAACGGCCGAGTCGGAATCGCTGGCATTTCGTATCCGGGTTTCTACACCGCGGCAGGAATCATTGACTCGCACCCTGCCATCAAAGCGGCGTCGCCTCAGGCACCCGTCAATGACTGGTTCATGGGCGACGACTGGCATCACAACGGAGCATTCTTCCTGGCTCACATGTTCAACTGGATGTCGCGCAACGGTCGGGAACGCCCCGCGCCCACAAAGAAGTTTCCGCGGGCGACATTCGAATACGGCACACCTGACGGCTACGAGTTTTATCGCCGCATTAAGACACTGTCCGAGATCGATGCGAAGTACCTCAAGGGCGATGTCCCGTTCTGGATCGAGACGATGCGGCACGGTAACTACGACGAGTTCTGGAAGTCTCGCAACATTCGACCTCACCTCAATAACGTCAAACCCGCGGTCATGACGGTCGGCGGCTGGTTCGATGCCGAGAACCTGTTCGGAGCCCTTGAAACATACAAGTCCATCGAAGCCCGCAATCCACAAACGACCAACACATTGGTGATGGGGCCATGGCGACACGGTGGCTGGGCGCGTGGTGATGGGGAGTCATTTGGAGATATCCCGTTCAACGCGAAGACATCCGAGTTCTACCGCGAACACATCGAGTTCCCTTTCTTCGAGCAGCACTTGAAGGACAAAGACGACGCCAAACACCCCGAAGCATGGGTGTTCGAAATGGGCACCAACCAATGGCGACGTTACGACAAGTGGCCACCCGCAACGACCCAATCCCGGTCCCTGTACTTTCACGCTGGCGAGCGGCTGTCGTTTAACCCGCCGGCCAACGGCGACGATCAGAACACTTACGACCAGTACCTCAGCGACCCGGCCAAACCCGTTGGGTACATGAGCGAGATTGTCACCGGCATGAAAGCTGAGTACATGATCGCCGACCAGCGATTCGCTTCCCGACGGGCGGACGTCCTGGTTTATCAGACCGGCGAACTGGAAGATGACGTCACGCTGGTCGGTCCCATCGAAGTCGATGTCATGGTTTCGACATCCGGCACCGACAGTGATTGGGTCGTGAAAGTCATCGACGTCTATCCCGATGATTACCCCGACGCTGCGGAGAATCCCAAAGAAGTCCGTATGGGCGGCTATCAGCAACTTGTGCGAGGCGACGTGATTCGCGGCAAGTTTCGTAACAGCTTCGAGAAACCCGAACCGTTTAAGCCAGGTGAACCAACTCGAGTGCGTTTCACGATGCCCGACGTCTACCACTGCTTCCGCTCAGGTCACCGCATCATGGTTCAGGTGCAGAGTTCCTGGTTCCCGCTGGTAGACCGCAACCCGCAGAAGTTCTGCGACATCTTCCAGGCGACGGAAGCGGATTATCAGATCGCGACACAGCGAGTGTTCCACTCACCGAAGCTCGCGTCCCGGTTAAATGTGCGCACGCTGCCTTAGGACACTTCAGAATTCGCTGCAGGAATTGTGAGCCGCAGGCGCTGGCCTTGAGCCCGAGGCTAGCGCCTGCGGCTCACGGAAAGGCAATTCTGAAAATGTTCAAGTCATGTGTTAATTGGAGTCACCAGATTCTCTGGAGAGACCAGACATGCCGGAGCTACGACCTGAATTCCACTTGTATTTTCGGTGCCCCTGCCGTGTTGCTCGGCATCGCAGCAGTCACGCTACCTGCATCACGAGCACGCAGCGCTGGCATCCTTGAGTTGGACTCACCAGTCGTCAAAGTGGCCACGTACTGCGAACATTCCTTTCTCGCTTAGGAGCGACTCGTGAACAGCAAGCAAGTGACCGGCGTTGTCCTGGCATTAACCATGTCGTCAGTTAACGCGTTTGCCAATTCGCCTGTTGTGTCCGCAAGACAGGACAAGGCGGTTCATCCAGTGCTGATGCGTAATGACTTCAATCCAATCGTCAGAATTCGAGTCAGGAGTCTGGAGAAGGCGACCTTTGTCACGTCATTGACGTTCTCGCTCGCCGGCACGGATGACGTAAACGACATCGATGCACTACACGTGTTTTCCACACGCGACAAAGACTCTTTTGCCACAGGTATGCGATTCGGAGATGGCACAACGGCGAAGCAGGAAATCACGTTTCGAGGGAGTTTGCGCCTTGACCAGGGAATCAATGTTCTGTGGCTGTCCTGTCGCCTGAAGAGAAATGCCAGTCTTGCTCACAGAGTTGATGCTGTCTGCACGGAGATCAAAACGTCGGAGGGGCCCATTCGCCCGTACAACGAGACTCCTGACGTCAGCAAACGTATCGGCATCGCACTTCGCAGACATTTTGATGACGGCGTACACACTCACCGAATCGCGGTACTGGCAACAACGCCGAAGGGTACGTTGCTGTGTGCCTATGACATGCGACGGCGTGCGTCTCGTGACCTGCAGGAAGACATCGACATCGGGCTGCTCCGCAGCACGGACGGCGGTCAATCCTGGGAAGCGCAGCGAGTGATCATGGATATGGGCGAGTACGATGGCCTTCCCCAGGAACAAAACGGTTGCTCGGATCCGGGTATTCTGGTCGATCCGGAAACCGGAGAAGTCTTTGTAGCCGCCGTGTGGACATGGGGACGTCCCGGCACGCATCAGTGGAGCAAGGGAGGATCCGAGCCAGGATTCGAGATTGGCAAAACCGCACAGTTTCTGATGGTTCGTTCGAAAGACGACGGTCAGACCTGGTCGCAGCCCGAAAACCTCACTCGCAAACTCAAACACAAAGACTGGATTCTGTTTGCGCCGTCTCCGCAGCAGGGAATCGCCTTACCCGACGGCACACTCGTCATGCCCGGCCAGGGTCGGGACGCGCAGGATCGGCATTTCTCCAACCTGATGATCAGCCGCGATCATGGTGTGACGTGGACCCTGAGCAACCCGGCATCGTACGACAATACCGAATGCCAGGCTGTACGACTTGGCGATGGATCAATCATGCTCAACTGCCGGACGGAGAGCCCGACGAAATTCCGCACGGTCGCTGTGACATCCGATCTGGGAAAGACGTGGCGTCCACATCCGACCAATCGCAAGGGCTTGATCGAGCCCAACTGCAACGGCAGCACGATTCGCTTTGACTACACAGAAGACGGTGAAAACAAACACCTGCTGTTGTTCGCCAACCCGTACTCGCAGAAGGCACGCGACCACCACTCAATTCGAGTCAGCTTCGACGACGGACTCACGTGGCCCGAGGAGTCCCGTATCCTGCTCGACGTTGGAGGTGGTCGCGGGTATCCCAGTCTTTCGCAGATTGACGAGACGCACGTCGGCATCGTCTACGAAGGCAGTCAGTCGGACCTGGTGTTCGAGAAGCTGTCGCTCGACGAGCTGCTGCATCGGGCCGAGTAGTTTTCTGTAAGCCTTAGATTTCAGGGTGGCTGGGGTCGAACGAAGTGAGTCCCCAGACGTGCTTACTGGCGGCTCGCGTTGTTCGACCCCAGCCACCCTACCTTGATTCGATTCCAGCGAAGAGCGGAGGCGCAATATGCGACGCCCTTGCAGTCGACTGGAAATGATTGTGTTGCTGATCGTTGGCACGGCTATGCCTGCCTGGGGTCAGATTCGGTATCCACTTCCATATCCGCCGAAGCTGCCTGGGAATCAGGCCAGTGTCACGATCGACTCGGTGGACCTGCTCAAGCCGGGTCCCAACCTGCTCGACGGGGTCGAGATTGCAAAGACACCGCCACGGGTGACGTTTCTGTTCTACCCGGGGCAGGACTACGCGGGTAATCCCTGGAGCTTCCGCGGCGTCGGGAGTGTCCGGAACGGCAAGTACTACTCGGCGTTGTGCGATCACCTGGCGCCGTTGGGTACGGCGATGTTGTTCGAGTTTGATACGGCAACTCGCCGCTTTCGCCTGCTGGTCAACACCGCCGACTTTCTGCGCACTTCCGGCCAGATTACGCCGCACATGAAATACACACCCGGGGAGGTCCAGACGCGCATCGAATTCGGGCGCGATGGCTGGCTGTATTATGGAACGACACGCGGATCGACTCGCGTGACGAACGACGCCAACGGGTTTCGCGGCGAATGGGTTTTGAAGACTGATCCGAAGTCTGGGCGAACGGAAGTGGTCAGTGCCTTTCCTGTTTCAAAGCATTGCATCCTGGCCAGTGTGCTCGATCCAGAGCGCATGATCTTCTATGGCGGAACGGCTGCGGGGGATTATCGCGTTAAGGACGTTCGTTTCTTTGCCGTCGATACGTCGAACGGACGAGTGATCAAGACGGCTCCGCGCGGGTTCGACCGATACGTCATTTATTCGAAGACCACGGGGCGTTTGTACTGGGACGGACAGAAGTACGATCCGGATACGAACGAGATCACAACCAGCCAAGCTCCGCACGTGCGGTCCGCGACGAAAGAAACCCCGGACGGAGTGGTCTACGGAACATCGCATCGCGAAGCCGACATCTGGGCGTTCAATGTCCGCACAGAACGACTCAGTCAGATGGGGCCAGGAGCTGTGGGGACCCAGGGGTATGTGTCGTCCATCCACGCCGATCCGACGGGTCGGTATCTGTACTATGTTCCCGGTGCTCACGGCGGCGCGGCGAAGGACGGCACGCCAATCGTGCAATTCGATGTCCGCACGCACAAACGTAAAGTCATCGCGTTTCTGCACCGACCGTTTCAGAAATCATGCAGATACAACCTGGACGGTTGCTTCTGCTCCGTGCTGGACGAGAAAGGCGAAACGTTGTTCGTTTCGTGGGATGGATGGCGTGAGGCGCAGCCGAACAAACGCATGGAATCGTCCGCACTGACCGTGATCGAAATCCCAGCAACAGAGCGGCAACCATGAGCTGCGGTTAGACTGTCAGCGACGAAGTCAGCGTAATCTGCGGCCCTCTCATTTGCTCACGGGTTGGGATGTGGCATGTTCTCTGTGCTGGGACAATCTGGTCGCCTTTGTCGCGCGACTTCGCGGCGTGAACTGCTGACGGTCGGCGGTCTGCCGTTGCTTGGACTGGGACTGCCGACACTGCTCGCAGGTCGTGCCCAGGCGAATCCCGATTCCGGCCCGCCCGCGACTGGATCGGCGACGGCCGATTCCGTGATCCTTGTCTATCTGCAGGGATCGCCAAGTCATATCGACCTGTGGGATCCAAAGCCGAATGCGCCCGACGGCATTCGCGGCGAGTTCAAACCGATCGCAACGAACTCGCCCGGACTGGATCTGGGCGAGGTCCTGCCCATGCTCGCCAGACAGTCGCAGCATTACGCAGTCGTGCGTTCGATTGGGGTCAACCCGAAAGGGCTGCGGAATCACGGGGCCGCCATTTACATGCTGATGACCGGGCACGACCCGCGCAACTTCACGGTCACCGGCCTGGCGGTTGAGCCGTCGCGTGAAGACCTGCCGTCCGTCGGTGCGGTGATCGCCCGGTATCGAACAGCTCGCAGCGGGCAGTTCAGCAATGTCGCCGTTGGAGCACCCGTCATGGAAGGCCGCGTCATTGGTGTGGGGCAATCCGCCGGACTGCTCGGGGGCGCATACGATCCCGTCGGGATTTACGAGGACGCGACTCAGCCACTGCGACTGGAAGGCTTCACACTGCCGGAAAGCGTTTCCCTCGATCGCCTGCACGCGCGCGTTGACCTGCGACGTATTATTGAATCGCAGTCACAATCGGCTTCGACGGCGCTTGCCAGTCTACCGAACGCTCGAGCTTCGGCCTTCGAGGACTATTACGAGTCGGCGTTGTCACTGGTTCGATCCGGCTCGGCCGTGAGCGCGTTTCGACTCGAAGATGAATCGGAGACAACACGCGCTCGATACGGCATGACGAAGTTTGGGCAGAGCTGTCTGTTGGCCCGACGCCTGATCGAAGCCGAGACGCGATTCGTGCAGGTGACCTGGCCGGCTCGATCTGATGATGAACCGGCGCCAGGTCCGGACGGTTCGTGGGACACTCATCGCAACAACTTCCCGATGCTGCGTGACCATCGTTGTCCGGTGTTCGATCAGTCACTGTCGGCACTTGTTGAAGACATGGCGACGCGCGGGCTGCTTGAGCGAACAATGATTGTGGCCATTGGTGAGTTTGGCCGGTCTCCGAAGATCGGCGCGCCGACAACCAATAATGTCGGGCCGGGCGGACGCGATCACTGGCCGGAATGCTACAGCTTCCTGATCGCTGGCGGTGGTGTTCGCCCAGGCCAGGCGTATGGAGAATCCGACCGCCACGGAGCCTGGCCGAAACGAGATGCAGTGCATCCCTACGATCTGATCGCCACGATCTACACAGCCCTTGGCATCGATCCGGCGACCGAATACCACGACACGCTTAACCGACCTCGGCGACTTGTGCAGGATGGCCGTCCGATTAGCGGTCTGTTCTGAACGGCGTGGTTGAATGCAAAGGCCAACTGCTCTGTCAGTCTTCAATTTCGGGGTGGCTGGGGTCGAACGAAGTGAGCCCCCAGACGTGTCTACTGGGGGCTCGCGTTGCTCGACCCCAGCCACCCAACCCTGATTCGAGAGACTGACGGGGCACTACCTTCCGCGACGCAGCCAGCCGAACAAGCCTTGCTCGCGACGTGCCTGCACCGATTTACCGCTGACGAATCTCTGCAGGTCGTCAACCAGTTGCGCGGACGACTGATAGCGCCGAGCCGAATCGCGTTCCGTTGCCTTACGGACAATGGCGTCAAGCCCCGCCGGGATCTCGCGGTTCACATCGCGCGGTCGCTGCAACTGGCCTTTGGAGATTTGCTCAACCAGCGACGTGCGGTCATCGGCGGAAAACGCGGGGACGCGCGTCAGCAACTCGAACAGAGTGACGCCCAGCGAGTAAATATCACTGGCTTCGTTGCAGATACCATGAAACCGTTCCGGCGCCATATATCGCAGCGTCCCGGTCACGCGGTCATCGGCCAGATCGGATTCCGGGTCGACTTCCTGGGCCAGGCCGAAGTCGGTCACCCACACGCGGCCCGCGGCATCGACCAGCAGGTTAGCCGGCTTGACGTCGTTGTGCAGCACTCCCAGGCCGTGCGCATGGCGCAGGGCCTGAGCGACCTGCAGCGTCATGCGAGCAAGCATCTTCCACGAGTCGCGCCGGATGCCTCCCTGACCTGGTCCGGCGGGCGCGTCGGCAGCACACTCTCGAGCGGCGGCGATTTCCTCACTGAACCACAACAACTGGGTTTCGCCCAGACGTTCAATGATTCGATCCAGCCCCACACTCTCGATGTACTGCATGACGTAGTAGGCGTAGTCATCATGCTGTCCGAAGCTATAGATGGGGACAATGTTCGTATGCCCGAGCTTTGCGATTGTCCGGGCTTCCTGCTCGAATCGCTCCTGGCGACCAGGAACCATTGAGATGCGCCAGGGCAACAGCTTGACGGCCACGCGACGTTGCAAAGCCCCCTGCAGACCTTCAAACACGACCCCCATGCCGCCGCGGCCAATCTCGCGCACAATGCGGCAGTCACCCAGTTGCTGAATGTTGAACTGCTCGGGCAGATGGTCGCGGAGTAATTCTGACTCGCGATCGGTCTTCCATTGTTCCAGAGCCGCAACAATCGGGAACAGCTCACGGATGCCTTCGGCGAGATCAGGGTAGCGTTCGACGTACGTGTCGATGGATGGGTTCTCACCCCGGCGTCCGCGTTCGCTGAATTCCGTGGCCAGCACTTCCAGACGATCCCGTGATCGCACGTGACGCGGATCGATTTCTGTGGGAAAGCCGTCCAGCACCGGTTCGAACGCAGAGTCGTCGGAGTGTTCGGTCATGACTTGCCCGAGTCATCCAGAAAGCCCGGAATGGCCGTCAGGACGTGACGTAATCGAGCCAGTGCCCGGACGTACCTGGCGCTGGCCGCCTGTTCGGTCATCTCCAGAACCTGAGCTGTTTCACCGTTCGTCAGTTCTTCGAAATGCCGCATCGCCAGCACCTCGCGATCAATGTCGCTCATGGTGCTCAAGGCGGCTTCCAGTTGCTGTGACAGTTCAGCCCGAATCGCCGCGTTGCTGGGTGACGAGAGGTGACCGAGCAGGTGCCGCGCCAGCGAGATCGACGTCGAATCGCTGCTCCATCCACCGTGGATGGACATCTCTTTGGCGGCACTGCGTTTCTGAGCCCCCACGTGACGACGGTGCAGATCGACCATCGTCTGTGTCACGATCATCCGGAACCAGATGAACGATGAGCGCGCCGCGTCGCTGATGAACGAGTCGATCCGGTCAATCGCCCTCAACCAGGCTTCCTGCAGGATGTCGTCAGCATCAATGCGGCCGGCCAGACGCGGATCGAGGCGAAAATTGACCATCCGCCACAGGCGCGGCCGATAGATCGCGAACAGCTCAGACAGCGCATCCGTGTCGCCGCGCAGGACGCGATTCACAAGTTCAGGAGATTCCGCGGGCAGATCAGACACGACAGGTATGGCCTCCGACAGCCAGCATATCCAATTGTCCGGCTGCGGTCTCAGAATCGACCGCCTGTTTCGCCGCTTGTCTGCTGGATTTCTCGCGGACGTGCGGAACGGTTGAGCTTACTCAAAAGGTCGTTCAACTTCGGATGATCTGGTTTCATCCGGTGGCACCATTCGAGGTGACGGCTGGCGTCAGACGTGCGGGCGTTTCGCAGTAACCATGCCCCATACTCCAGACGCACAACAAAACTCGTCGGTGCCGCCTGATACGCATTGTCCAGACACTCAGCAACTCGCTCGGTTTCACCGATCTTCCCAAAGGCCGCCGCTGCGTCGAGCCAGTCCTGTGCTCGGTCACGGTTGTCCGGCTCACCGGCTCGCTCGAACAGTTTCGTCGATAGCAGCGTAATGGCTTTGTGGTGGTCGTCCGGCAAATTCATACCCTCAAGAATCCCGGTCAGGCGTTCCAGAGCGGCAACGTCCGGCTCGAAGACCTGCGCGATGATCTCGACCGGTGCCGGCGTCCACTCGGCCAGTTGCCGCATGATCTGTGACTGAACCGACGCGTCGCGGTGAAAAGCCTGCTTCCAGAGTTCGATCCATTTCTCAACATCACCATCCAGGCGGGCGTCTCGACCCGCTGCGAACAGGATGTTCGCGTCATAGGGCCGCAACGTCAGGCTTTGGGCAACGCAGGCACGCTCGAAACCGTCGGGTGCTCCGGACAGGAAGGCCAACTCGGACAGATAAAGATACGCGTGTGCATCCAGCGGATTCAGTTGAATCGCCCGTCGCACGTGTTGTTCCGCTGAGTACGCATACTTGATGTGATCACCGCACGAGCGTTCGAGCCATTCCCGCAGTTCCTCTGGCGATTCAAAGTCGCCGGCGATGGCGGCGTCGCGAAGCTGATTCAGCGGGAAGTTGTTTTCCGACCGACTTTGCAGGACGTGGAACAACCTCGTGTACTGAGCGGCCAGACGAACATGAAACCGAGGATCATCGGGATTGGCCTGTACTGCCTTCCGCATCGACACAATGACCTGTTTCAGCCGACTGGAATTGCCGGTACTCGGCGTCGTTTCGCGTCCGACCGCGGGGGCAAGGATGACTCGGCGGTAACTGATCCAGTGTGGTTCGGCCAGCACGCGTGGCAACCACAAGCTGCCCATCCACAACCCCAGAGGGACGATGCACAACACACCGCACACGAGGCGAGCGCGGGATAACGGACGAACGCGATCAGTCTGCGGAGGCGTCCTTCGGTCCTGTTCCATCTGATAAACGCGAAATGCACACGCCATCATCAGCACGACCATGACCATGCAGCCCGGGATGTACCACACAAAGTCGCCCAGCGACTGGATGCACGAAGCGACCAGTGTTGCCGTCGCCGCGCACAGTACCAGCGTTGAATCACGTGACTGGCTGATTTTCACTCCACGGCAGCACCAATAGAAACACAGCAGCACACACACGACGCACACGCTGAAACCAATCAGTCCGGTTTCAGTGAGAATCTGCAGGTAGCTGCTTTCCGCATGCGAATACTCCCCTTCACGGAAAGGTTGATCGAGAAATCGCGGGTAGACATAGCGATGACTGCCTACGCCCGTGCCAATGATCGGAAACTCGCTAATGGTCTTCAGGTTGGCCTGCCAGATTGGGAATCGGCCGTTGTCGCTCCAGGTATCAAGCCGGTGCATAATCCGCGTCAACTTTTCGTGCCCAACGATTCCCATAAGCAGGCACACTGTCAAACCGATACCAGACAACACACCAAGTTGTCGCCTTGAGATCAGCGACTTGGCATACAGTCCGAACAGCAGGACTGCCGAGGCGCCACCTACGGCCAGAAAACCGCCCCGCGATCGAGCGATCAGCACTGCCACAAGTGACAACGCCACGAGTGCAGCGATGCAAGTAATTCGCGTGATCGCCGGGACGCGATTACCAGCCCAGTCTGATTGCCCCGAGTGTTTTGAATGAGATTCCAGCCGTTTGAACAGCCAATAGACGAGAGGCCCTATTGTTACCGCAACGAATTGTGAAAAGTGATTCTTATTCAGAAACGCTCCGATGGGCCGGTCCAGTGTGGTGACTTGAGGGTGCTCAATGGCCCAGAACAGTTTGCCATTGGAAAACAGGTACTGGATCAAGCCGAATACAACCATCATGCCGCCAGACATGGCGATCCAGCGGACAATCCGCCCGGCATCACGCACATCCCGGATTCGTTGCACGGCAACCAGAAACAGCAGTACGTAAGCCAAACCAACGGCCACACCCGCACGTGTTTCGGTCACCGTCAGAGACAGATACGGCCACGAGTCACCGAATCGGCCGGCAGCAGTGTCCGCATTCCACATGGGCAGAACGGCAGCCGTCTGTGGTGAGAGCAATCCTGTCACAGCCGCCGGCAACGGCACAATCTGCAACGCTCCGACTGACACAATCAGCAACAGTAGAGGCTCCAGTCGCGAGCGGATCCAGTTCGGATGCGGCGAAGTAAACTGCAGCATTGCCCAGGCCAGAGCACTCCAGACGGCCGAGACGACGAGTAGAAACTGGCCGATGGAATGCCGTCCACCAAACGCAAACGGGACAGCAAAGATGGCCAGCATCAGCCCACCATCGACACCTCTCTGCAGCAGCCGCGAGTATCGATCGCGCGGTCGAGTCAGGTGCTCCGGTAGTGTGAAGTGAGATGGCCGCATATCAGCACCTGTTCCGTTAGTAGTAACCGCATTCATGCGGTTCGCTCATCCAGTCGACTTCCAATCTGCAACCACCGGGATCGCTGGAAGCACTCGCGACCGACCTAGATCAATCGGGCTACTACGAACAATTGATCTCAGGCTGCAGCTCGATCTGGCATCGACACCGCGATCAACTCTTCCGTCTCCGATGTCTCGGTGTCCATCGACTCGTCTTCCTGACCGTGTCCATAGCCGCCGCCGTGTCCATATCCATATCCGTAGCCATATCCGTAGCCGTATCCATAGCCATACCCGTAGTAGTCACTGCTGATGTCACCAGTAATACGATTCACCGCGAGGCCCAGCAGTTGGATGTCGACGGTCGAAAGCGACTCAGCCGCGCGAATGACCATCTTGCGACGGTTCTTACTGGGACGGACGACAAGGACAACGCCATCCACCAGCCGTCCAATAATCGTCGGATCCGCAACCGCTAGTACGGGCGGTGCATCAACGAGGATCTGGTCGTAAACCGTTTCGGCCCACGCCAACAGTTCGGCAAACCGATCGCCGGCCAGTAACTCGGCCGGATTGACGGGACGCGAGCCTGACGGAATGAAATCCAGTCGGTCGGCAATTCCCTGAATACACTGATCGGGAGCCGCCTGCTCGATGGGTGCGTCAGTCTTGAGAATATGTGAAAGACCCTTTGGACCTCGTAGATCAAGCATCGTCGACATGCCAGGACGCCGCATGTCCGCATCAATCAACAATGTCTTCTTGCCACTTTGTGCGTAGGCGACGGCCAGATTGGCCATCACCGTTGTCTTGCCGTCGCCCGGTTCGGAACTGGTGACCATGATCCGCTGATTCGCTCCTTCAGTGAAGGAGATCGACGTCCGCAACGTACGGAACGCTTCGGTCTCGACTCCGTTGGGACGGACCAGTGTGTTGATCGATTCGACGCCGGTTTTTCCGGTCGGTTCCAGTTGCCGCACCATAGCCAGCACAGGAACTCCCAGTTGCACGCGCAGCTCTTCAGGTGATCGGAAACGGTCATCCAGGACATCCAGGACGTAGACCGTCGCGACACCGAACAGGATTCCAGAGAAGATCGCGACGACAGCAACCAGCAGCAGACGAGGGGAAGCCGGACCGTTGGGCACCATTGGGAAGCGAGTGATTGAGGTAAGCAGATTGCGACCGCCCGTTGTGCCCAGACTGTTGATGGCACTTTCGACACTCGCCAGTGACAGGTCATTCTGCTTAATTTCGGCTTCCAGATTGAGCATCTGAATTCGTGCTCCCGAGCGATCGTCGTACGCTCGGCGGAGGCCTGCAAGTTCGGTCTGAATGCTCTGCTCGTGCTCCTGAGACTGCCGAAGTTTCTGCCAGGCGACCTCGCGCAGTCGTGTGACAAGGTGGTCGTGCCGAATCTGATAGAGCTTTGTGACCTGTCGCTTCTGCTCTCCGTCCAGCCACAGACGCGTCATCTGGATTTCGGTTTGCAGCATGCGTATGCGCGGGTGATTATCCAGCAGGTCGCGTTGTGCATTTCGCAGATCTGTTTCCTGCTGAACCAGTTGCTGCATGAATTTGTTGTACAGCAGAGCATTCTGCGTCGTCTGTCCTCCACCCAGTTCCTGATCGAGCAGTTTCTGGGCCGATGAACCCAGTGCCTGCACGGCAAGATGCACGAGATCCTGCCTGTTCTGGATCGCCTGTTCCACCGCGGTATGGAACGAACGGGATTCTCGTAGTTTCTGCTGGGCCGTGGTCAGTTCCGCTTCCAGTTCGAGAATGCGTGTGGAGTCGACATCAACTTTGTCGCCACCGCTCAGCGCGATGATGCCCTGCTGTTCCCACAATTGCGCGAGTTTCTGACGACTTGCGAGAATGCGCCGGTGCAATTCGTCTCGATCCGACCGCAGGACAACCAGGTCTTTGGTTCTTTGGTCGTTAGACGTCCGATCCACGAAACTTTGATACGCGGCCACAATGGCGTTCAGCATTTCTTTGGACGCAACCGGGTCAAGCGACCGGTATCGCAGGTCGATCAGAGTCGAATTCTTATCGTACGAGATACGCAGGTTGCTGCGGACGATATCCGGCCAGTTCTGTTCCCGAGCTTTGCCAAAATCGACGTGGTACTCAGGGGGCAGGTTCTGCAGCGCCTCGGACAGAACCGTCTGGCTGGCCATATTCCTGGCGTGAGTCGGCAGCGTCTTGAGGATGTCGGTAATCGAATCCGATTGCTCGTCGCGCGCATCTCCGCCGGCATTCCGAATAACGAAAATCTGTGCGGTCGAATCGTACAGCCTGGGAGCCACTGCGTAGAAAATCGCCCCGATAACCAGGCACACCAGCATCCAGCCAATCATCACACCACGACGCATCCGCACGAGGTGCAGGAAGCGGAGTATCGACGCAAAGACGTTCGTCTGTGACGGCGTACTGGTGGCAATCACGTCGGCACCGGCGACTTCAGTGTGGTTTGCTGGCTGACTCATGCTGGGCACTTTCTGAACACTGAACTCTGAAGATGGAAAGGGCCTGACCGAGCTGCGTCTGGTCGTTCCCACTTCAACTCTCGACCGACTGCCTTTAGAAGCCCAGGACTTGATTGAGGCTTCCGGATACCCCGATACGAACCATGTTGAGGACCTCGAGCACGACCGTTGCTGGCGTGTGCTCGACAGAGACAACGTCACCGGGGGCGAGTCGCACGTTGTGAGCTTCCTCGTGACGTGCCCTCCGCAGACTGGCCTGAACGACGCTTGGCTGCGACATGTCAGGCAGTTTGCGGATGATGTAAACCTTGTCTGCCACCTGGGACGACGTGTAACCAGCCAGGGCGACCGCATCGAGCAGATACAGATCCTGATTCGTGGGAAATTCGTAGCGACCGGATTTGCGGACCAGTCCCATCACGTAGAGCGCTTTCGGATCGAGTTTCTCGACCATCACGACGCCGCCATCACCCACGAAGAACTGATCGCCGCCGGAAGCGGCCGCTTTGATCAGATTGACCTCAACCGATCGTGGTGCGAGTCGGGGGGAATACCCGACCTGATTGACGGCTGCTTCGCCGTGCTGTGCTGCGGCGATCGCTTCCTGTTTGATTTCGTCGCTGGTCCGTGCATTGGTGATATCGACCTGTGGGCCGGCATCTTTGGACAACCCACCTGCGTGAAACAGAACTGACAGCAGGTCCGCTTCCGATGCCGGAATCCGTTTGAATCCTGGATCCTCGACGGCGCCCACGACCAGAACTCCGATCTCTTTCTTCTTCTTCATTGAGACGGTGACATGCGGTGCGCGATACAGCTCGCGCTGAATCGACGCCTGCGCGACGGTCACCTCGGCTTCCTCCAGGGACATTCCCGCGAGTGGCAGCAGTCCAACCATTGCCAGATCGCACTGCCCGTCTTTGCGGACGCGAGCGGGAAAACTGAAGACGTCGCGCGACGAAAGATTCGCAGCAATGCTGACCTGCAGCAGATCTTCCGCGGCAATCTGATCGCTGTCTGAAGCTCCGCTGCTCAGACGAGTGAAATCGATGAGCTGCGGGTTCTGATTGGTGGAAGCGACCAGATTCGCCGGCATTTCGCCCGCAAAATAGTGGTTCTGATGCATCGACAGACAGCCGACGCTCGAAGCCAGCGTCAGCGACAGACAGAACAGCAGCGCGACACGGCGATATGGAGGCGTCCGGCAGAAACAGCGGTCCCGGTCGCGCAGCGCCGGAGACGCAGTCGTCTGAACGGTGTCATGCATGGAGGGGAAGAATCTGATGTCCAGCCCGTCACGTGGCTTCTGACGAGTGCCGCTTGACAAGTGGAAGAGACGAGAAGGGAATAGTTCCGGATTCGCGAGCCGAGTGGGGAAGGGATTCAATATGTGTTACTTCGAACCGAGGCCGGTCCGTGTCACACAATCGGCGCGTGTCCCGGATGAGGGGGCGGAACCAGTATGGGATGGCAAATCTGGTGTCAATATGGATGCGGAATGCGATCGCGTTCGCATTCCGCGGGGCTGCACGTCCTGATGCAGGCACGTGTTCATACCGGCCCGGCATTCACGCCAGGCGGCGGCCGTACTGCGTTTCGTAGTAGTCGCGGTACGCGCCACTGCGAACACGTTCGACCCAGGTCGTGTTTGAGAGATACCAGTCAATGGTTTCTTTCAGACCCGTCGTGAAATCGACCTGTGGTTGCCAGCCGAGTTCTCGTTCTGCTTTGGCCGTATCAATCGCGTACCGAAAATCGTGTCCGGCGCGGTCTTCGACGTGTCGGATCAGCGTCTCCGGCTTACCCAGTGCCCGCAGCAGCCGCAGCGTCAGATCCATGTTCGTCAGTTCGGCATGGCCGCCAAAGTTGTAGACTTCGCCGGGATTTCCGTTGCGCAGCGCGGCGTCAATACCGCGGCAGTGGTCAATGACGTGAATCCAATCGCGCACGTTGTCGCCAGTCCCGTACACCGGTAGTGCCTGATCCTTCAACGCGTTCGAAATGAAGAGGGGAATCAGCTTCTCCGGGAACTGATACGGTCCGTAGTTGTTGGAGCAGCGTGTGATGATGCCCGGAAACCCGTGTGTCCGACAGTACGCCTGCACCAACAGATCGGCCGATGTTTTACAGGCCGAATAGGGGCTGCTGGGATCGAGCGGCGTTTCCTCTGTGAAGAAGCCCTCGCTACCCAGGCTGCCGTAGACCTCGTCGGTGGACACCTGCAGGTAGCGGTTGACGTTGGCCTGGCGACTCGCATCAAGGAGCACCTGTGTGCCCACGATGTTGGTTTGCACAAACGGGCCCGAATCCAGAATGCTGCGGTCGACGTGGCTCTCGGCCGCGAAGTTGACGACCGCATCGACGGATGCGGAACTCAGAACGCCATCAATGAATGCGCGATCACAGATATCGCCCTTCTCGAAGCGGCAACGCGGGTCATCTTCCACCGACGCCAGATTTTCGAGATTGCCAGCGTAGGTCAGGACATCGACGTTGATGATCTCGACGTCCGGATAATTCTCCAACTGCCAGCGAATGAAGTTCGACCCAATAAATCCACATCCACCGGTCACGAGCAAGGTCTTCATTGAGGACTCCGTCCGTTCTGATCCAAAAGGCTGCCGGGGAACACAGTGCGCTGGCAGAGTCTAGTCGACGTTTTCAGATGGGGGCTAGACGGCCTGTCGACTGAGCCAACTACAGATCGTCGCGAGTCGCGGTGCGAACAGGAGCGTGTGATGCATGTCGCGCCAGCGACTGGCGATTGACCCACACGACGAACGAGTTCTCCAGGACGCCGGTCTCATCCGCGCCGACTCGCGTGAAGCCATGGTCGGTCAGTGCTGCACTCATGACAGCTCTGGCATCGGTTGAATTTTCGGGATGCGAGTATACGACGACCGCTGGATTCTGAGTGTCCAGAAGTGAAATGGCGTTGTTCGAGTTGAAGTGTGGCAGACCGGGTTGAGGACCGGACATGAAGAATCTGGCGGGTATCGAGAACCGATCCGTCAGGACCGGCGTCCCGACCCGGAACTGTTGCTGATACCACTCGGCGAGTCGGTGGTTACTGACAAAATGAGGATGCCACGTGGCGACCGCATCGACGATGTTGATCGTTGCAAACACGCACAGCCAGGCAACCGCCCATTGTCGACGCAGTTCACGTCCGGTTCGCATCGACAGCCAGTTGCCGACGGACTCAATGAATTGAATTCCACCGATTGCGATAAACGGCATCAGTACGAAATACACCTGGCAGAAATACCTCTGATCCGGGATCCGGCACCAGATCGCGAGCAGCATGATGGCTGCGTGAGCAAGCAACGGCTGCATGGTTCGATTTCGAAACAGATGGCGCCCGTAGACCAGCCCCAAAATGAGCGCAGAAAGATTCAGCAGGTCCAGTCCTTCACTGAAATTCTGCATGAATGAGTGAAGCGTTGTCGGTTCAATGTGCGAAACCACTTCGGCACCCACTGGCTTACCGTGCAGAAGATTATGCAGCCAGGGAATTCCTGGCAGTGCTGTCTCGACACGACCGGTAATCCACTTTCCCGTCAGGCGTCCGACGGTCAGATTGACAACCGCGGCCAGCAGCAACACGGCGACTATGCAATACCCACTCGCACGCAGCAGCACCCGTCTGGCTTCGGGTGACTCGAACGCCCGATTCGCGGCCCACCAGCAAACCGGCAGCAACAGCAGCCAGGCCTCCATGCGGGTGAATATGGCCGCCACCCAGACGACCACGGTCAGCAGGCAGCGTCCCAGCGTCGGCCGTTCGACAGTTGTCAATCCGAGGTAGAAGGTCAGGTTCATCAGCAACCAGAAGGTGGGGTCGCGGATCGGCTGGGCTGCGATCTCGGTCATGACTGGCCAGACGGCGTAAATAAGACACCCCAAAGCCGCGGTTCTGCCATCAGTCACACGCCGCATCCAGCCGTACAAAGGCAGGACAGTCAACGACATGACCACCAGATTCCAGACACGGCCTGCGACAACCCAATCCAGTCCGCAATGATGCAGTGCGGCCAGTATGAACGGATAGATATTCAGGTTCATTCCGGCAGACAACGCGTCCTCCAGGTTTCCCCGTTCAATCAGGGCTGCAAGATCGAAATACAGAAACGCGTCGGGGCACACGCTGTCCGCGAACACGCACATCAGGACGCGAGGCACCAGGCACAGCGCAACGAAGAAAGCCCCCACCCGCAGCGATAGGGCATCGCTGGACGACGTCGCGGAATCAGGCAGCGCGGCATTGGCCGAATCGGTGGCGGATGTGAGCACCGGGTGGACCTCCCTGTCGAAATCGGGTGACACAGTTCGCGGGATTCTGGGAGCCTGCCGCGCAGAGCGTCAACACGAGTTACCAGGCCCGTGCTCAGTTGCTTTCCAGACACCAGATGTGGCCGCGTTCGCGACTCAGCGGTATGGTCTGCCTCGCCGAATGCCCTGCTGCCCACGTCTGGAACGGATCATGACGCCTCAGCGACGCGTGTTGTTTCTGTCGAAAGCCAGCGACGATGCTTCCACGCGCTATCGCGCTCTGCAGTTCATTCCTCAGTTCGCCGCGGCAGGGTGGCTCGCCGAACACGCTGTCATGCCGAATACGCTGGCCGGCTGGATTGCGTTGCGGGCAACTATCGAGCGGTCGGACGTCGTCGTAGTACTTCGAAAGTTGTTGCCAGACCCCATGTGCTGGCTGCTGAGAAAGCTGAGTCGACGGCTCGTGTTCGATTTCGATGACGCGGTGTTCTGTCGCGACACCGGAGAAGCCTCGCCGGGCCGCATGCGACGATTTCGTGCTATCACCCGCCGGGCGGACGCGGTCTGGTGCGGAAACGACTACCTCGCCGACACAGTCAGGCAGGGTCGTGACGATCGTAGTGCCGATCCGGTAACCGTCATTCCGACGGCGATTGATCCACGCCGATACCGTGCATCCAATCTCCGGGCTGGTGACGTTGCTCTGGTCTGGATCGGAAGCAGTTCGACTCGACGTTATGTCGAATCGCTGCTGCCAATGCTGGATCAACTGGCGGGGGAGCACGAAAACATTCGGTTAAGGGTCATCGCCGATTTCTCGATCGAGTCGAACCGCATTCCGATCGAATGCGTCCCATGGACAAGTCACACCGAGGCTGACGAACTGGCTCATTGCCATATCGGCCTTGCGCCATTGAACGACGACGCATGGACCAGAGGGAAATGCGGCTGCAAGGTTCTGCAGTACATGGCATCGGGGCTTCCGGTCGTGTCCTCCGACATGCAGGCGCATCGACGACTACTGGGTGATGATTGCGGGTTGTTTGCAGTCACCGCCACGAAATGGATGACAGCACTGAGTTCACTGATCGAATCTCGCGAGTTGCGGGAACGCATGGGTCGTGCGGCTGTGAACCGAGTTTCCGAGCAGTTTTCTATCGAGGCGGTCTTTCCTCGGATGCTCGGAACTTTGGAGTCATTGGCGTACCGGCGCAAGTCGGCATAGCGCCCATCGTGTGAGCGATCTTGCCGCCTTGCGCATGCCGGGCCTATAACCGGGATTCGATACTTGCCAGAAGCAGTGAGTTAAATCTTCTCCGTTGGGACACAAGCACGGATGCGAGTCGGCCTGGTTCTGGATCACTACGATCCGCGGCGCGGTGGCGTCGAGCAATGGACGTCGCAGTTCTGCGACTATCTGCTCGGACGCGGCGATGAAGTCCACATCATCGCCTCCGGTTTCGCAGACAATCTGTTGCAGCCGATCGTCAAGCACCGAGTTCCGCCGCATCGTTCGCGGCTTGCCTGGGCGGCGGCGGCCGAAACTCGACTGCGGGAACTCGACTTCGACGTCGTCCACGACATGGGGGCCGGCTGGTACTGTGATATTCTGCAGCCGCACGGCGGCTGTCGCGCCGCATGGTTTGAGCAGAGCCTCAAGATGCTGCCGGCATGGCAACGGTCCGCGAAGGGGATCGCCGCACGCTATCTGCCGCGGTATCGCGAGTTCGAAAAACTCTCGCAGCGACAAGCCGGCGGTGAGCATCTGGTGCTGGCTCTGTCGCAGATGACGCGGCGCGATCTGGCAGAGCGGGATGGTGTTCCGCAGGACCGACTGAGACTTGTTTACAACGGCGTCGACCTGCAACGTTTCTCGCCCACCCATCGGGATCAGCATCGAGAACCAATGCGCCGACAACTCGGTTTGAGTGATGAAACATTGTTTCTAATCGTCGCGCACAACCTGAAGCTCAAGGGCCTGCCGACCCTGCTCAAGTCGATGTCCGCATTGATGGCCACTAAGGCAAACGCTCATTTGCTGGTCGTCGGCAACCGCCGCACTTCCACGTTCCAGCGTCAGGCACGACGACTGGGGGTCGAGTCACATGTGACATTTCTGGGCCCGGTGGATGATCCCACAGCTTGCTATGCGGCAGCCGACGTGTACGTGCAGCCGACGTGTTACGACTGCTGCAGCCTTGTTGTTCTGGAAGCTCTGGCGAGCGGATTACCGGTCATTACAACGTCGTATAACGGTGCTGGAGAATTGCTGACAAAGGGGCGGCATGGCTACGTCGTCGACGATCCGTTCGATCCCGCGCCGCTGGCCGACAGCATGACGAAACTGCTGGACGGTGCTATACGACTGGAAATGGGAATCAATGCCCGGGCACTGGCCGAGCAGCACAGTTTCGAACGAAACGCCGGGGAAATCCGCGACCTTTACGATGAAGTCGTCGGGAACCGTGAGTAGCTTGAACAGCATGCGCTATGTGGGTCAGGCAGCCGCGCGCGTCGACGAGTTCTTCGACAGGATCTCACTCCACACGCTGATCACGTCGTGTTCCGTGTTTTGCGGTGAGTAGTTCTCTCGAATGTAACCAGAGGCCTGCCGGGCTTTGCTGATGAGTCTCGAAGGCTCATCACGCCACAGTTGGACGACGTGTTCAGTCGTCTCGACGAAGTCAACGATGTGACCATTCTCGATGGGGTACGAGAACTGCGGATGAAAATACTCGCTGCCTCCTCTGCCGTGATAACCGATCACGATGCACCCGCATGCCATCGCTTCGGCCGGTGGCAATGAGAACCCTTCCGGATACCCGAAACTGAGGAACAGCAGAGAATCTCGCATGACGCGCGCGACTGCTTCTTCCGGCATGCCGTCGATGGGCACAAACTGAAAATCGTTCGCGAGACCACGCAGACGCAGGATGTTGATGACCTGATCAAGTTCCCGAGCATTCTTACGCGGCATGAACGCAATCTGTTTCTTCTTTCGCTCTGAGTAATAGAACAGATCTGGATCGATCGTGTTGTGGACACGATAGACGTCCAGATTGTCAAAGGCGAGATTCAGATACCGTTGATTGTCCTCGGAAACAACGATGGCTCCGAGTGTATTCGGCTGCGTGTACAACATATCGAGCGAAGGATCGTGAAAGCGTCTGCCTCGAAACGTGTAGTAAGTGTTCTGATTGAAAATGACGCGGCGGGCATTGGACTTCGCCAGTTGCCGACTGCCCTTCTTGTGACGGTTCATTGTCCAGCGATCGCGTGCGACGAAGTCCTTTTCACTGGTTTCCGGCAACACAAGAATGTCGGACGGTTCAATACGAGTGTCGCTGAGATCCATCACTCGCGTTTGGTTTTCAAACCAGGTGCAACGAAAACCTCGCCCCGTATGCAGAATCGCCGCATCAATCCCGTGGTCATTCAGAATGTCGACGTGCCGATACAGCACTCTGATCCCGCCACACGGCGAGTTTAAGTTAGGACAGACAACGTAGATCACTGCCGTCTCCCGCTATCGAGCATTCGGTTCCGGAGACTTGTTGCCGCTTACGACGCGGTACCGTGTCGGGACAACATCCTCACCCAACTCATTCCGATCGGCCGTTCCTCATCGAGAACCACTTCAGCAATTGACTCGGGCCAGCCGTCAAGGACTGGATACTGCGCACGGTCACGGTCGGTGTCATACACAACGCTGATCTCGTGCGTGTCGTTGAAACGCCGCGTAATCGTGTCTGTTAATTCGCTGATCAGAACATCGTGCGCTTCGAAGACGATGTCACAGGTTCTCAGTGCAGGGCACTTCTGTGGATCGAGCAAAATCAGTTCGTGCCCTTCGATGTCGCAGAAAATGAGTGTATCGGGACCGATCTGACTCGTCAGTTCATCGTGGTCGCACTTCGAATGGAACTCGATCAAGTCCTGCAGTCCGTTCAAGGCGGCGAGCTGTGATGCCAGCGCGATCGCACGGGGATCGATGTCGTACGCGAGGACGCGATCGGTCAGGCCTGCAAACACGAGTCCGACAGCGAAATAGCCCTCAGCACAACCAACATTGATGACCGTGCGATATCGACCGTCGAATTTCTTGATCCAGTCGAACAACTGTTCTTCGTACGAACCGAGCAGTTTCGGCAGCAGATGGCTTCCGCAGGCCGAGTCGATGTACCGCATACCCTGAAACAACCCGGACCGGACGGTCAGATCGTTCCCGAAGACAGTTGCCACGATTTCCGCATCACGCTGGTGACGACGGGCAACTTTGCGGGCTCGCTTTGCCTGTCTTTTTCGCTGGTACCACGCGGTCTCATGATAGAGATCGCGAACGTGCTGCCACGGCGAGAATTGACTTGCGACCCGCCTGCCAGACGTAGATTCCGGGGACTCGACCAGTTGCAGAGTATCGGCCATGTACCGCACCTCAGGCAGCGGGCAGAGAATGTTAAACACGAGGCGTCAGCCAGACGGCTATGAGGGTCGGGCTTCTATCTGCGACACATTGTACGTGTCCAGATCACCTGATCAGCCACGTTCAGGTGGAGCGGGACGAGCGTGGATGCGGTACCGGCTCAACTATCACGCGTCGTGACCATTCTGAGTGTTCGAGACAGCTTCACGTGGCAAACACGTCCAGGCAGTTCAGACGATGCAACCCGTACGAGCGGCCGATCACGCGGTGTTGGCTTCCAGCGGTGGAATGATCCCAGCTTCGCGGCACCGTCGGTGAGCTAGCGTAAGACGCTGGCCATATCTCTGCCGCTCGTATTTGTACCCGGATCGTGAAGTCCAACTGGAGAATCGATTGATGTTGTCCCGCCTCCTGCGCCGCGCTATTCGTCTTGCACTGCCACGAATTGAAGGCGGTGGTGAACTCAGCCAGCAGGTTGCTCTGAACATGATCCCGTTTCGGCCGGAGACCGTCATCAAAGGGTACCTCAACGGCTTCTTCCCGATGACCGAGGCGGATGGGGGCATCTGCTGGCGAGCGCCGGAACAACGCGCGATTATCCCCATCGAGGATTTCCACGTGGCGAAAACACTCGCCCGACTTGTCCGCCAGCAGAAATTTGAGGTCACGCTAGACACGCAATTCGAAGCAGTGATCCGCGCGTGTGCAGGGCGTGAAGAAACGTGGATTACCGACGAATTCATCTCCACTTACTGTCAGCTCCACGAGATGGGCGTTGCGCGGTCGGTGGAAGTGCTGCAGAATGGCGAACTGGTTGGAGGACTCTACGGCATTTGCCTGGGTCGCTACTTTGCGACCGAGAGCCTGTTTCATCATGTTCGCGACGCCAGCAAAGTCGCGTTCGTCCATCTATTCGAGATGTTGCGATCCGGAGGATTCCTGATTCACGACGTGCAATACCGAACGCGATTTCTCGACCAGTTTGGTTGCACCGACCTGGCCAACAGCGATTTTCGGCAACAATTGATGCAGGCATTGATTCAGCACGGCAAACTCGAACTGCCGACCGCGGAAACCGTTCAGGCATAGCGACCGACGTGTCCTGAACAGCTCCTACTGGCTGATCAGCGAGTCCAGCGTCTCGATCAGCTTCGCGGGGTTGTCGCTCGACAGTGAATCCGGCTCGTGGCCAAACAGTGGAGTGATCTCTTCAATCGTGCCCGCCCGGCCGTTGAGATGCAGTCTTGCTCCAGCTTTGCGGACGCGACCAGTCAGCGACGCATCGGTCAACCATCTCGGCCAGAGGCGAATCGTCTCAACACCCGCGGCGGCGTAGGCTTCAATCTCATCCGGCTTTGCCATCAGTCCGAGCTGACGCGCGGCCGGCAGCAGCTTCCGAAACCGGATGGCCTGTTCGACGCTGCGCACGCCGACAATCGTCCTGGACGGTTCGCCTTCGGATTTCACGGCCTCAGCAACTTTCTGGTCGTACTCGGCGCCCGACTCTTTCAGGTCGAGCAGCACATCAATGCGGCCGCGGCAAAGATTCAGGACCTCGATGAGGGTCGGGACTCGTTCGTCGCTGTACTTCGGGTCGAACCAGCTTCCCGCATCGAACTGACGGACTTCGGCCAACGTGCGATCGTTGACCGAGCCCTTACCGGATGTCGTTCGATCGAGCGTTGCGTCGTGCAGAATTACCAGGTGTCCGTCGCGCGTGGTCCGCACATCGACTTCGACTGCGGTGGCGCCAACCTCGATCGCGCGAAGCGTACTGGCCAGCGTGCATTCCGGTCGGTCCAGACTGGATCCCCGATGAGCCACGATCTGAGTGACGCTGCCCCATCGCGGCGTGACTGCTGCATGACGCGCGATGAATTCGGTCACGCGGTCGACTGCCGGATGATCGAAGTGATGCCCGTTCGACTTCGCTGTTCCTTTGGCGACGGAAATCACCTGCAGTTCGTGATCGAATTCGGCAAGTCGTTTCTGGAGGAGATACGTGTTCTCCGACGGCGGCACGACGCGATCGGTTTCGGAAACGATGTGCAGCAACGGGATTCCGGCCTTCGAAATCAGACGCGCTCGATCAACCGGGTTTTGTTCGTACTCGAAAGCCTGCGTCTCGTCGAAGCCGTAAGCCTGCTGACATTGCCGCCATGCTGCGGCGGAACCAAGGCCATCACCTTTGCCACCCGGCCAGCTTTTGAAATCAAGTACCGGAGTGTCGCAGTAGATGCACGCGACCTTTTCAGGATTCTTTGCCGCCCAGTTGTAGACGAACAGCCCGCCGCGGCTGACACCTTCCAGCGCCGGCCGTTCGGCCAGTCCGAGATTCTTTGTCACGTGCTCGTAAAACCGGTCGCCAATCGTCACGGCCTTTGGACTGCCGAACATACCGGGCACATCCACGTACCCGATGTGAAAGCCGCGTTCGAGCAGCTTCACATCCATCTCAGCGTGGTAACCCGGGAAGCGGGCCCGCCAGACCCACGGGTTTCCACGGGCGGCAGTCTTTGGATGCACGATGTACGCCGCGCGACCCGCGACCTTGAAGTGGATCTGCCTAAATCCCTTCCACACGGTCTCTCGATCGATCGAATTCGCTGCTGGTTGCTGAGCCTGGACGGGTCGCCAAACGGTCGCCAGTAGAATCGCCGTGCAGATTGTTCGCAGGAACATTTCGATACCTCAATGTAAGCCGCTTAGATGGACCACGCCTCTTGAGACGACAATACAAGCCCGAAGCGCAAGCGAGTGAACACTGCCCGCGAATTCACACGCTTGCGCTTCGGGCTTGTATGGCGCGTTCATTGTCGCCGGTCCGTGTCTGTTGGTTCGTCAATTCGATCTTTGTTTGCGACGGCGCGGTTTGTCGTCGGGAAGCGGTGGCATGGCCGGACGGACTGTTCGGCGAAGCAGGAGATCGAAAACGCCACCGGCGCCAACGCGAGTCGGATAAAGGTCCTTGCCATCGTGGAAGAGACTCGGCTGATGATCGATAAAGTACACATCGTGGTGGCCCATCACCTCGGCCGTGTGGCCACGGACAACGATCGCGGTTGTCTCGTCGATGCCAATGCCCAGTAACTGAGGGAACCGAGCGATGACTGAATGCAGATCAGCATGTCGGCGTCGCTGCGTGAAATGCTGATCGACGGCCGCTCCCGGAAGGAAGCCGAGACCACGTTCGTATCCGGCGGCCATCATGTCGGTATTGCCGAGCGGGTTGCCGCGGACCATGTACTCCGACTGAATCGACGCGCCGGCTGAACTGCCGCCAATGACTCCGCCTCGTTTCAGGACATCGTGCATTAACGATTCGGCGCGAGTGCCTTCATAGGCGTCCATAAACCGCCACTGCCGGCCGCCGCCGAACCACAGTCCACCCGCATTTACCAGAACATCCAGAAAATCATCGCTCTCGACTTCTTCACGTTTTTCCTGTGGCAGAACCGTCACATTGCGAGCTCCGTGCGACATCAGAAACCGCTTCATGCCATCGCCGGATCGCTGCGCCTGTGCAGACGAGACTGGCAAAATCGCAATCGTTGCATCCGGTCCGCCCGCCAGATTGATAAACGTCCGGACCATCAGCGGCGTCATGCCGCCACCGCCAATGATCATCAACGAACCGCTGACGACCTCAACTGGCTTCACCTCGGCGGGAGGAAATGTTCGATCAGTGCGGTCGCGGGCGGCTCGACGAAGTGCCGTCAGGTCCGCCCGACCGCCAGACTTGAGTACAAATTCACGCAGCGGACGTTCGGCACCGGCGGCCAGCATGATCGTTGCCGTCGACTCTCCGAGCGTCTGGATCGAGCGGCCTCGAACAATGACCGCCGTGCCCTCATCAATGCCGATTCCGAAATGTCCCGCGTTCTCAGACAGGGCCTTGATCAGTCGCGGCTGGCGATTTCGTTTCAGGAAATGCTGATCGATGACCGCGCCAGGCAGCAGATCGAATCCCTGCTTCAGTTCAGGGACAGGATTGCCACTGGCAATCATCAGACGCGATTGAATCGCGGCTCCAGCAGAAGAGCCACCAACCACGCCGCCACGTTCGAGCACGGTATTCAGCGCCTGTTCGAACTTCGTCCCGACATACGCTTCCGCGATGCGCGTCTGCGATCCGCCGGTGAACCACACCGCCGTCGCCGCACTCAGCGGTTCAAGGAACTCATCAGAGTCTGCTGTGGCTCGATCGCGCGTGTGCAGCAGCGTGACTGACTCCACTTTCAAATCACGCCAAGGTTCAAGGATCGAGTCGTGTTTGTCCGGATCGTCTGCGTCGGTTCCCGCCGTCGGTACGATGACGAGCTTTGCTTTATCCCCTCCGCCCAGCTCGATGAACTTCTGCGTGATCGAGTCCGGCAGCTTGCCACCACCCGCAATGACCAGGCTACCGTCGATCCCCGTCGGATCCATCCAGTCCGCCCCACACACAGCGGTTGGCGGCATCGCAACTGTTGCGATCAGACTGCATGCAATGAGTAGCGTCGGACAATTCTGTCGTTTCATCAGGGGGGACTCTCCTGCCGGGACGCAGACGTTGTTGGGTTGAATGACGGTTGGCAGGACGTCGAACCCGATCAGTTCTTTGGAGCTGCTGTGGGGATCACAGGCTGGACCCAGGCTCGTTCGAACTCGCCGGGCTCGGACGGGTTCGGATGCTTGCGACTCGAAACGACGCGAGCACGCACGTAAAGCTCGTCCCCCGCAAATGAGTAGGCCGCGGTTGCGCCGTCGACGGTCTTCAGCACTTCCCCGATGTCTTCGCTGTATTGCCGGGTGGCTCGAATTTCTTTGCCGTTGGCAGTCACGACTGGTTGCGATGTGGCGTCGTATCCGGTTCGTGTGCCAATGAATTCGATGCGGTAGGTGAGGCCCTCTTCCGCTTTCACGGTGACCTTAAGTTCCTTGTCTGTTGATTCCACGCGATCGAGAAAGACACCGGACGACGCATAGAAGTCGCCGCGTTCCATGGACTCGATCAGGGACGCCGGAGCCAGCTTGTCACTCAGCACCATGACCCAGCCTCGACCGGGTTCGCTGCCGCGGCTGGGAATCTTGTGGTAGTTGTGACCGTCGTCCGTGGCCAGACCGTACATGATCGGCAGATCAAACTCAGCCAGACGTTTCGTCAGGATGATGTCCCAGATGCGTTCCGTTGAGGCATGCTGTTTGTCTCCGGAGTTCCGCACGCCGGGGTGTCCGTTATAGACCTCAAAGAACTGCTCGCCACGGATGCGCATCAGGTCTTCAGCCGTCACGCCGTAACCCCAGTTCGGATGGTTCAGGTGGATGAACATCGGCTGGCCGGTTCGCTCGCGCTGAGCGATCACCGCGTTGACGTTGTTCTGCATCGTTTCTGCAACGCTGTCACCGTGCAGCGGCGGGATCAGTTGTTGCACGTTCGTGGCGTTCATGTGAACCGGCAGATTGCCGAAGCGATCCGTGATCTCCTCGCCCTGAATCAGCAGGAACTTGTCCGGTACCGCGAGTTTTGCGTTGACCTCGTCGAACGTTTTCAGACGCACCTCGTGTCGGTCGTTGTTCTTGCGTTCCTCGACCCAATCACCGGGAAAGCGTTCTTTCAGTTCCTTAAGCGCGGTCTCACCCGTTTTCTTTTTCGCCACGTCGATCCAGCGGTCGCGGTTGGTGGCCAGCACGTTGTGGTCGGTGAAACACAAAAAGTCGTAGTCGTGGTCCTGATACCAGGAGGCGATCATCTCCAGGTAATCGTCGCCATCGCTCCACAACGAGTGCGTGTGCAGGTTGCCGCGATACCACTCCCGCCCATCCTCAGCGGTCAACACGTCGGCGTTCGCGATGGGCGTTGAGCTGGGGGAGGAGCTGAGAAACAGCAGAGCCAGGCTGGCTCCGCATACGACCAGAGATTGCAGCAGCAGGCGGACTTGACGGCTCATCGCGGGCACCTCGTGGCGGGAGATCGGGGCCGCAATGTTTAACGCCCGGCTGCGGGCATGGGCAATCGATGCAATAAAAAACCGCAGAAGCGCGGACGACCACTGAGGACTCTCTCGGTCCTCAGCGTCCTTCAGCGATTCTGCGGTTCGACACGCAGTTCACACGTGCGGGGTGCGGCCGGAGTTGATCACCAGACCGTCCCACTCTCTTCCGTTATTCCGCAACTACGGTTTGTCTGAAGTTTCCTCGGGGGCTTCCGTGGTCGTGTTTTCAGATGACTCGGCAGGAGCCGCTTCGGTGGTTTCAGCGGGAGCATCTTCGGTAGTTTCAGAGGGAGCCTCTTCGACCGCCTCCACTGGCGTCGCATCGATTGAGACCGGTGGCTCATCCAATGCGTCCAGATTGAGCCCTGGTTCCTCGGTCACCTCAACGGCCGTGTCTTCTGCCGCGGCTGTTTCTGCCGACAGGTCCTCGGCGGAGTCCGCCGGGAAACCGCTTTGCAGAAGTGCGGCCATGGCGTCTTCGACCTTGAATGCCGCGGGGTCGACGGAGACGGTGGCGGTGGTTTCAGCAGCATTGAATTCGATGTTCGCTACACCCGGTAGCGATGCCAGCGTGGATTTCACGCTGGCACGACATCCGCCTCAGGTCATGGCCGGGCAGGTGAAGCGAATCAAAGTCGCCGTCGCAGCCGGCAAATCGCTGCCGGGTGTGCCCACCGCCGACACATCGACTTCGACCGGCGGTGCGCCGCCTTGAGTACAGCCGATCGCGGCTGTGAGCAGCAGGATTGGTAAGTGTCTGGACTTCATCGGTTTCCTTTCGGGAAGAGAAAAATTGGCTCAAAGCTGAATCGTCCCCAGCAGCATGACGTTCAATCATGTGTGCTGGCAGTGAAGCATCTCACGAATCGTGTGTCTGGCTTGCATTGACCGGCGGCCCTGCGTCAGATTCGACAGCCATCCTGAAACTACAATTCGTGTCGAAGAGGTAATCATGTCGAAGCTCGTCCTGGTTGTCATGGCCGCTTTCCATTGTGGCGTCGTGCTGGCTGCCGATCCAGCAGACAAATCCCCTTTCGGGAGATGGGAATCGGCCATTCAGAAGTTCGAGCAGCAGGACAAAGCAGACGCACCTCCGAAGGGAGCGATCCTGTTTGTCGGCAGTTCCAGCATCCGGCTGTGGAAGCTCGACGATTCATTTCCAAAACTGAAGACGATCAATCGAGGATTCGGCGGATCCGAGATCGCTGATTCCAATCACTTTGCGGACCGTCTGATCCTGAAACACGAACCACGGATTGTTGTGCTGTACGCCGGTGATAACGACATCGCGAAGGGGAAATCCTCGGAGACCGTCACGCGTGACTTTCGGCAGTTCGCTAAGACGATCCACGACGATCTGCCCGAGACTCGCATCGTCTTCATCGCCATCAAGCCCAGTATCAAACGCTGGAATCTCGTCAAGACGGTGCGGGAAGCCAATTCCGCGATTCGCAAACTGTGTGAACAGGACCGCAAGTTGTCATTCGCCGACATCGACAAGCCCATGATCGGCGACGACGGCCGACCGCGCGCGGAGCTGTTCGCAAAGGACGGCCTGCATTTGAATGCGGAGGGTTATCGGGTGTGGACAAAGGTGCTGCTGCCGCATCTGGTGGAACGCCAGTAGCCCCGATGTGAGATACGCCTTCGTCAGATTCCCAATCTCAGATCTCAGTTTACGAGTCTCAGATCATGAGGCGTTTTCTCTCGGAGACACTCTGGAACAGTCCTGAAATAACTTCCCGGAATTGTGAGCCGTAGGCGGATTTCTCCGAAATCCGCTGCCTTGGGCCTGGCAAGACTGAGCAGCGGTCGATGTGCCGGCAGGTTGCGATGTCGTCTGGTCCCGATTTCGGAGAAATCGGGCTACGGCTACGGCTCAGATGTCTCGCGAATTCCAGATCGGGAACTTATTTGAGACCCGTTCCTCTGCGAGGGAATCCTCGACAAAGTCCGGGTACACTGTCTCGCGCGCTCTTCTTTTCGTTGGCTGAGTATGGAATCGTTCATATGAATGCTGCATTACACCCGTCGCTCAGTTGTGTGAATCGTCTTTTTTTCGTCGGTGCGATGTGCCTTCTGGCGACAACCGCCGCTGCGGCAGAACAGGCTGCGGAAACCACCGACACGGCACGCATCAACGAGCTGCTGGATGACCTTGGTTCCGACGTCTTCGCCACACGCGAGCAGGCGGAACGGAGCCTTGTCGAAACCGGGCTGACGGCTGTCGAGTTGCTGCGGGGCAGACTGGAGACTGGTGATCCCGAAGTTCGTCGCCGCGCCGGTCGAGCGCTACGGGATATTCTCGAAGCGGACCTGCGACAGCGGATCAAGAAATTCGAAAGCGACCCAAAGGACGAGGGTGACGGAATTCCTGGATGGTCGAGATTTCAGAAAATGAACGGCAGTTCGGAAGTCGATCGGCAACTGTTCGTCCAGATCCTTAATGCCGAACCTGGCCTGCTGTTGTCGAGCGAATTGGGGTCGGAGTCCACCGTCGCTGCACTCAAGTTTCGAGTGCGGCGATTCATGCAGACCCAGAACACACCCGATCCGAGTCGTCGCGCCCTTCCGCCGGTTGGAACAACGCTCGCCTTTCTGTTCATCTCTTCCGACGCTGAGTTGCTGGGCCGGACGGCTCCGATGGAAGTTTCGTGGATCCGAAACTGGCTGCGACAGAGCCCGTTCCGCAAGTTTGTCGAAGACAAAGAGAAGGGAGCCGGAGCGAAAAAACTGGTGACATCCTGGGTCATGGCGAAGACCAGTAATGGTTCGTATCACGTGGATCGACTGTATGACGCCGTGACATTCAAACTGAAGGAAGCGTTGCCGGTCGCAGTGCAGGGGTTGAAGACGAAACCCTATCAGGGCATGGCGATCGACGCGATCGGGCGTCTGGGCGGCAAGGAATATGCGGCCCTCCTGTTGCCCGTCCTGGACGTCAAAACCGTGATTGCTACGTTTACGGCGAACAAAAAACGTGTGGAAGTTCAGGCACGCGACGTCGCACTGGCATGGCTGGTTCACCTGACCGGACAGGATGTGAAGACGTACGGTTTCACTCAGGCGAAGCAGTGGTTCGATTCGCTGAAAAAAAATAACAGTTCCGGCTTCAACGCTGGCTACTATCGACTTGACGACTTGAGCAAGCGAGATGCCTATCGCAAGACATGGGACGAATGGCTCGCGAAAAACCCACTGCCGAAGCCGCCAAAGGACTTCGCCGAAGTCGCTGCACTCGGTCCGGCGACAGTCCAGCAAATCAAAAAAGAACCTGATCCTGACGAAGAGGATGAGTGGGAAGAGCCGGAGCCGTATATCGGACCTCGACTCGCCGACCGGTTCGATCTTCAGAAGCTCAGGCGTGCACGCGAGGCCATTGCCAATGAGCAGTGGTTCGACGCGGCTCGTGGGTTGGCCGAGTTGGCCGGGATGCCGTACGAAAAGTGGTTTCAGCCTGAACGCGGCAAGCCCAACTTTCGCGAGTTGCGTTCAGAGGTTGAGCGGCTGATTCTGACACTGCCTGACGCCGGACTGGCAGAAGTTGAGAAGTTGTCGGGCGCCGTTGCTCAGAAACGACTGGAGGAGGCGCTCGAACAGTCGGACCTGCAAGCCGTCGAAGCCGTTTCCCAAAGTTTTTTCTTCACGCGGGCCGGGGCCAGCGCGACATGGCGTCTGGCCACGATGGCACTCGACGCGGGACAACCGTTTGACGCCTTACTGCAGTTCGAACGCCTTGCCGTGGCATCGCGGTATGCCGAGTCGTATGAACCGCAACTCTCACTGCGGACCGCACTCTGCCACGCTCGAATGCAGCAACTGGAACAGGCTGAGCGCGTCGTTCGGGATCTGCATCAGCGGTATCCGCAGGTCAATCTGTCACCGGGAAGCGGCGATCCTGTGAAGTTTGACGAACCAGCCGAGTCGCTTGCCTGGCTGACGGCCATCACGGGGCAAACCGAACGCGGGCCAACGGGTTGGCTCATGCATCGCGGGAATGCACTGCGGAATTCCATTGCCGAGTCGGTGATTCCGGTTCCTGATGCCGAGCCGTTGGCGACTCTCGCTGAGTCGAAGCCATTGCAGGAAGTGCTGGAATTCGTGAGGAGTCAGCAGTCGCTCAGGCGGCTCGGACGGATTCCGAGTGTCCAGCCATTGGTTGTGGGCGAGCGAGTTTTCTTTCGGACAGCGACCGGCTTACACGCCATCGACAAGGACGGAACGCCGCTTTGGAACGCTCCACAACAGGACGCCCTGTGGGAGTTAACCCGTATGGGTGGGGACTGGACGTTGCCGGAGATGTCGCCGGCCGTGGCCAAAACACGCAGCGGAACGACGACTAAGGAACCGAAACAGCAGCTTGGCAGTGACATTGTCGATGGTGTGCAGGAACGATTGCTGGACAGCACGTTGTACGGCACTCTCAGCAGTGATGGCGAGCGGGTGTTCGCCGTCGAGTCTGACGTCTTTCGGAGTCCACCGTTCGTGCAGCGACTCACGGTCACGGACGAGGGTCAGTTGGAACTTGAGATGCGTACGTTGAGCAAACAGAACTCCCTCGTCGCGTACGATGTCCAGACCGGCCGGCTGCTGTGGGAACAGGATCGAGCCGACTCGGCATCCGATTCTGCTGAAGACACGGCAGCGACTCCCATTGAGTTTCTCGGCGTTCCTTTGGTCGCCGGCTCGAGACTGTTCGTCGTTGTGCGTGTGGATGACGAAGTCCGACTGCGTCAACTCGACCCGGCCACGGGCGAGTCCACGCGGGAGTGGATGCTGCAATCAGATTCTCCGCCACCTCGGCGTATCTTCTGGACACAGCAATATCCTGCCGCACCTGGGCAGCGGCATGCGTGCAGCCCGTCGTTTGTGGACGGCACGATTGTTTGCCTCACTCCGTCGAACCGTGTCGTGGCGATCGATCTACGTACAGGGCGTTTGCAATGGAGCTGGCTGGGCACCAGACGCCGCAAGACACCGGCGCGATGGCGATTCAATCCGTGGTTGCAGATCGCGGCCAACGCGCAGCGCAACGCCGAGCTGGACCACTGGTGCGATGTCAGCCTGGTACTCGCGGATGGGTGTGTCCTGGTGGCAACGCCCGATTCGAATGAATTGACTTGCCTTGACCAGAAAGACGGAGCCGTACGCTGGTCCGTCCAGCGTCGCGACGGGCTGTACGTTGCCGGCGTCCACGCGGGCCGGGCGATTGTCGTTGGACGCGGCGGCGTGCGGGCGTTCCATTTGCAGGATGGCAGTCTCGCATGGCCGGCTGGCGAAATCGTCTGGCCGGATGCGGCAATGCCATCCGGCAGTGGCTACCTCAGCGACGACCGCTATTGCGTTCCGCTGACAACGGGTGAAGTGGTTGTGATCGATCTTCAATCAGGTCAATGGGTCGCCCGATCGCATTCGGGAAAACAAGTCGTCCCGGGCAATCTGGTTGCCGTGCAGGGGACGGTCTGGTCACTGGGTCTTGACGGGCTGCGACGATTCGCGTCCACAGAAACACGCTCCGAGGAACTGGCAGCCGCGCTCGCCAGTCAGCCGGACGATGCAGTGCGACTGACGGACTGGGCAGAATCGCTACTCAATGGTGGTCGTGTCGCCGAAGCGCTGGTGGCGTTGCGTCAGGCAGTCGAGACCGACCAGAAGGATCGAGCCGAGCAACTGCTGGCGAGGGCGGTGCGCGATGGTGTGCCCTTCGACCAGGCCGATCGATCGCGGCTGGTCGATGAGCTGGAACTGTCGAACGGAACGCTGGAACAGCGAGTCAGTCTGCACGCCGAAACCGCCTTGGGATTCGAGCGACAGGGCGACGTTGGCGACGCACTGCAATCGCTGATGAAGATTGTCGACCTGCCGATTACACAAAAGAACCTGTCGGGCGAGAAGACACTGATACGAGATGAATCGGTGTCGCGGTCTGTGCGCATTGACCGCTGGTTTCAGTCGAAATCCCGGGACTGGTACGCCACAGTCGATGATCAGGTCCGCAAAGATATCGACCAGCGAGTTGCTGACTACGTGCGGACGACCCCCCGGCACTCGATCACGTGGTTCGGTCAGCATCGGACCGCTGAGTCGTCTCGGTTGCGTCTTGCCGAACAACTTCTCAAGGACGATGCTGATGGCGAAAACCAGTTGCTTTGGGAGTTGCTGCTCCGGCAGACAATCGCGACCGATTCCCAGGCGTCCTCGGATGCGGCCCTTAAGCAGCTTGAGCAGAGTCTCTCCACAATCGCCCCACTGCGTGCAGCTCACATCAAGCGACATTCAGGCGGCGACGGCATGATCGCACGAGTGTCGGGCTCTCCCTGGCCAGACGGAACGGTGCAGAAGTCTGTCGAAAAACGAGACCCGAAGACTCCTTATCTGCAGCGCGTTCAGTTTCCGGTCGAACGTTATGACGGACGCCTGGACGAGCCTCTGTGGCTGCAGCTCAATACCAGCCAGCGGAAGTGGTCGGTCCTGGATGCCAGTGGCCGGACCCGGTACACACTCCAACCTGTAAAGAACGAAAAACCGACGTCCTATTCGTATTCGACAAACGTCACACAGGCTCGGCTGATCGGGCCGGTGCTGGTGGTCTGGTCCGGAATGCAGGTCGCCGCCTATCGCCTCCAGAAGGACGAAGGCAAGTATCTGTGGTCGCGACAACTTTACGATCCACAGAATCAGCCCTGGGTCATGCGCTTTGTGCCGCGACGAGTTCAGCGGGCTGGGCGACGTGCGGCGGTCGTGTTCGGCGCCACGGGTCCATCCGCCTGGCGAGCTGTCGTCGCGAATCCACGTTTCGTGGTCCTGCAGCACGACCAGCAACTGCTCGCTCTGGAATTGCATACGGGTGAGGTTCTGTGGAAGCACGACGGAATCCCCTACGACTGCGACATCACGGGGGACGAAGACATCGTCGCCGTCATTCCTCCCGATCTGGACGAGTCGATCACTTTCAGCGCGCTGGACGGTCGCGAACTCACTCGTCGCCCACTGACGGAAGGTGCCGAATGGGTCGTATTAAAAGGTCGCCTGCTCGTGACCTGGCAGGTCCGCCAGCAACAGGCTGTGATGCATTGTCTCGATCTGCAGTCCGGCGAAGAGAAATGGTCGCGGCCGTTCGCCGTTGGGACGCATTATTACAGTTCACGACCCGATCAGATTTCAGTGCTCGAGCCGAACGGCCGGTTTTCCGTGCTCGATGTCGCGAGCGGTGAGCCGCGTACATCGGCACAACTGGATCCCGTGAAAGACCTGCTGGGTCTGACCGTGTTCGAGTCGCGAGGACTGTACATCGTCTGTGCCCGCACGCCCGACGCTCCTGCAGCAAACGGCGTCATGATTCGAGTGAACATGTCGGGTAATTATCCGGGACGGCTGCGTGTCGGGGGGAAGCTGTTCGCCGTAAACACGCGTGACGGCAGTGTCGACTGGACGGCCGAACTGCCTGCTCAGGCGGTTGCACCGCCGGTGCTCAGCGATGTTCCGCTGATGGCCAGCTACTACACCTTGCAGAAACAGAAGAAGCAGGCCAACGGAGCGATATCGACCACACATGAATACTGGTTGCAGGTCATGAATCTGAATAGCGGCAACATCGCCCATAAGGTGCGACTGACCAGCGGTCCGCAGATCGATCAGCAGTACTTCCCCGAAGAAGCATGCGTCAAGTTGCACACGCGCAACGACGTGACGGAGTTTCGGTTCGCCGTTGGAGAGTGAGGCCTGGGTGCCGCGCAGCCGCTCGTTCGCGGGCTCCCACCGGGGAACAACTGGAAGATCACTCGACCAGTCCGATGTAGGCGTAATACGCGCCATACTTCTTGCCGTCAGCGGTGTGGAACAGTGCGCTGAGTCGTGTTCGACCTTCTTGGAGGTCCACGCCGAACTCAACCTCTTTGCTCGCCGGAGGGGTGGCGGCTTCCCACGTCCTGTCGCCAATCGTTAGTGAGGCCTTCACGGCAGGGACTGGCTTCCCCCGCCGGGCACGGTAGGGGCTCACTCCGGGAACGTCGGCCCCTGGTGGCAGTTCCGCGTCAATGGCGGCATCCGCCTCACGCGGCCAGCGACGAAGTCGCACGACGTACTTACCAGCTCTGGCCACATTGACATTCCAGAATCCCGTGACAGCCGGTCCGGTTTGAGCCATGCGGATGTGTGACTGATTCCACGGTGTCGATCCGGTCGTGATCCAGTCATGCGACGTCAATGTCGTGGGGTTCTGCGCTTCATGGCCCAGAGCGATTGCAACGTCCTGAGCGAAGGTCGGAGTCAGCTCGGTCCACCAGTCTTCGTAAAAGCCGCGCAGTCGCTTGAGAACGTCGGGATGGGATGCCGACACATTTGTCTTCTGCCCCGGATCGACATGCATGTCGAAGAGCTGCTCACCATTGATAAGCCGCCACTGTGACGTCATCACGGCGCTCTTGCGCCACTTAATCGGATCCTTCACACGCTGGGAATCAGTGACGAGAATTCGATCCGGCCACTCGCCGCCCGCGGCATCGGACTCAGCCCCTTTCTTCGCCTTTACGCCCAGTAGAGGTCGCAGGCTGCGGCCGTCAAACTTGATGCGTTGGGGAGATTCGATGCCGCACAGGTCGATCAGCGTCGGAACGACGTCAACATGCGCTGTGAGAGGCTCCACATCTCGACCGCCAGTCAGCCCGCCAGCCGGCCAGTGGACGAAGAACGGAACGCGATGGCCGCCATCAAACTCGCTGCCTTTTCTGCCGCGCATTCCCGCGTTGAAGACCCGCTCGCCAGACGACGTTCCGTTATCAGTTGTGAAGATGAAGATCGTGTTTTCCGTCAGGCCTTCGTCGTCCAGGAACTTACGCAACTGGCCGACATTGGTGTCGATGTTCTGGATCATCCCGAAGAAGTTGGCGACGTTGACACCCAGATTCGCATACGGCTTGCTCGATTCTTCCGGTGAATGCATCGGGCCGTGCGGAGCGTTTGTGACGATGTATGCCAGGAACGGCTGCCCGTCTTTTTTCTGCTGGCGAATGAACCGTTTCGCGTAATCGAACCAGACGTCCGTGCAGAATCCCTTGACGGCCTCGGGCTTTGAATTATGAAAATAGCTGCCATCGAAATAGGCGTTGTCCCAGAAGTCGGGAGTCTGACCGACTCCGCCGCCACCGTGTCGCATGACTTCCATGAAGCCGCGGTCTTCCGGGCGGCAGGGATAGTTGTCGCCCAGGTGCCACTTACCAAACATGCCGGTCGCGTAACCGGAGTCCTTGAAGATTTGCCCCACCGTGACCTCGTTTTCGCGAAGCATCGATCGACCCATGATCGTGTGCCAGACCCCCGTGCGATTCGTCCAGTGACCGGTCAGCAAAGCCGCTCGCGTGGGCGAACACGTCGGAGCCACGTGGTAATCGGTCAGTCGCACGGCGTCGGCATGCAGAGCATCCAGAGCCGGCGTCTTCAGAACCGGATTCCCGTGGCAGGCCAGGTCTCCGTATCCCTGATCATCGGTCATGACAAGCACAACATTCGGACGTTCGGCCGCTGTCGTACACATCGCAGTCAGCAGAATAACGGAAAAGATTTCAACAACGGTGACAGAGTGGAATCGCATGAGTTACCTCGATTGAGCTGAATCGGTACAGGCCGAAAGTATCTCGCTCGGCGGAGCAATGATCAAACAAGACATCCCGTCGCGAGTGCCCCATCCGCATCTGTGTCGTTGCTTGGCGCGGCGATGTAATTCGCGCACAGTTCGATCACGTGAGTTCAGTCAGTTGGGGTATTCGACTCCGTATGGATCTGTGGTTCTTTGCTTATCGCGGTGACCGCGGGCAACCAGAAGCGCAGGACGAGACAGAGTTCGATATAGCTCCTGGAGGAGTGGCAGTGAGTAGCAACGTACGACTTTGCAGCACGGACGATTCGTACGTGATCGCTGTGGACTTCTGGATCGAGATTCTCGACTGGGCCACCGACAACGGCTGGACCTCCGAGCACGAAGCCATCTGCTACCGGGGTGAATTCGAACTGGATGTCAGCGACGAAGACGCCGGCAACCTGGCCGATGCACTCGAATTCATTGCTGGCGATGTGGTGCTGCACGAGTACGAAGTTCCGGACAAATTCCTTCAGCACCTGCTGGACAGCCTCCTCAAACTTGAAGTCTTCTTTCAGCAGGGGGCGTTTCGAATCGTCCCGCTGGAATCACCGGCCTACGAGAACAACTGACAGCGCCGGTCCCCGCTTTCGATCCCCCCGATGAGATCTTCCCGATGCAGCAACTGACCCGACGTGATTTCGTGAAGTCCACCGCAACATTGGCCGGAGCCAGCGTGGTCGCTGCCTCTCACACTGACTCCCTGTTTGCCGGAAAGAAGAAAGTGACTCAGCAGAATCTGCCAATCTGCGATACCCATCTACATCTTTGGGATCTGACGAAATTTAAACTGCCGTGGCTGTCGGGCGACGGCGTGAAGCGGATCAATCGCAGCTTCGTCATGAAGGACTACCGGGCAGCTTCGGACGGTCACAACGTCGCTCGCGCCGTCTACATGGAAGTCAATGTCGCTGGCAGTGATCAGGTGGGCGAAGCCGAATACGTGATCGATCTATGCAAACGCGACGACAATCCCATGGCGGGCGCTGTGATCGGGGGATCGCCTCAATCAGCCGACTTCAAAGCCTACATCGATCGAGTCGGCGGCAGTGCCTACGTCAAAGGCGTCCGCACTGTTTTGCACGACGCCGATCGCCCGACCGGCATGTGTCTGCAACCGCAGTTTGTCGAGAACGTGCAGTTGCTTGGGAAGCTTGGTAAGCGGTTTGACCTGTGCATGCGTCCGGACGAATTGCTGGACGGGGCGAAGCTGGTCGACAAGTGCCCGGACACAAAGTTTGTCGTCGACCACTGCGGCAATCTGAGCGTCCAGAACAAAGACGCGGCACTGCGAGCGAAGTGGGAGAAAGGCATTCGCGAACTGGCCGATCGCCCGAACGTCGTGTGCAAAATCTCCGGGATCATCGTCACCGCCGATCGCGAGAACTGGACGGCGGCGGACCTCGCCCCCAACATGAATTTCTGCATCGACACGTTCGGCGAGGACCGTGTCATGTTCGCCGGAGACTGGCCGGTCTGCACGTTGACCGCGCCGTTTGGAGACTGGGCCACCGCACTCAAGACGATCGTGAACGATCGCCCGCTGGCCGCTCAGAAGAAACTTTTCCACGACAACGCGGTTAAGTTTTACGAGCTGGCATAGCTCGGGATCACACCCGACGAAACACCAGGCTGACATTGTGTCCGCCGAATCCGAAGGTGTTGTTCAGAGCGAACTGAACGTCGGCCGAGCGACTCCGCAGTGGGATGTAATCCAGATCGCATTCCGGATCGGGAGTTTCCAGATTGATCGTCGGCGGAAGCTGACCGTCCCGCAGTGCCAGAATGCAGGCGATCGACTCGATCGCACCGGCGGCCCCGATGAGGTGTCCGGTCATGCTCTTGGTCGAACTGATCTGCAACTGATCCGCAGCGTCGCCGAAGACCCGCCGCAGTGCCTGCGTTTCCGCGACATCGTTGGCTCGCGTGCCTGTCCCGTGAGCGTTGATGTACGCGTTGTCCGCAATCTCGGACGCAACCAGACCGGCATGTTCAATTGCCAATTGAACTGCCTTTGCAGAACCGGTCGCCGATGGGTCCGGAGCGACCAGATGGTAGGCATCGGATGTCGCGCCATGACCGATCAATTCGGCGTAGGGAACGGCACCTCGACGTTGCAGACTGGCTTCGGTCTCCAGCAACAGAAGCCCGGCACCCTCGGACATCACCAGACCATCGCGATTGAGGTCGAAAGGGCGAACAGCCTTATGCGGTCGGTCATTCGAGGATTTCGTCATTGCTCCCATGTTGCAGAAGGATGCGATGCCCAGGCGAGTCAAGGACGCTTCCGTACCGCCAGTGATGGCGCGATCGGCCCCACCTCGACGCAGCAGCTCGCAGGCTTCAATGATTGCCAGTCCGGAACTGGCGCAGGCTCCACTGACCGTCCACGCCGGGCCAGTGATCCCGAATGCCAGACTGACACACGCAGGTGCCGCATTGGGCATCAGCAGTGGAATCGTCAGCGGGCTGACTCGTCGCGGCCCACGCTTCAACAGAACATCTGTCTGTTGCTGTAGCGTTTCCAGGCCGCTCAACCCGGCTCCAACGACAACGGCGCAGCGTTCGGTCAAGTCGCTCTGCGAGAGTCCGGCATCAGTCACGACCTGATGTGCGGCACACACGGCGAATCGACTGGAGCGGTCCATTCTTCTCCAGGCGACGCGGTCATTGAGCTCGAACGGTGGCTCCTCCAGTCCTGGAACCTCACCGCCGATAGTGGTCGCAAGATCGGTCACGTCGATGCGTGTTAGTGGGCCGATTCCCGATTGCCCGGACAGCAGCGCACGCCACATCGACTCGACCGAATGGCCCAGTGAGGTGACGCTTCCCAGTCCCGTTACGAATACGCGCGACATATCCCCGCTTTCAGAAAGTCGAGGATTCTACTGATCCGATTCACTGCTGTCGCGAGTCCAAAACACGGTTACGAAACATGCATAAACGCTTATGGATAAGCCCCGTTGACCCTCAGGATTGACTCAGCGTAGATTCCCCGACCCATTTTTCCGTGGCTCCGTACTGGCCTGCGAGAGTCCCACACGCGAGCCTCGTCATCCGACAGGGACGTCGAATGCGGCGATACCGGATCACACCCGTCTGGTTTCTCTGGCTGCCGCTTTTTCTGTGTGGCTGCCAGAGTTGGCCACTCAGCTCAAAATGGGCGATGGATGATCTCGACTACGCCGAGAAATACAGTCAGCCATACGGCGATGACAAACCACTGAGAATGCTGAAGCAATCAGTCGACGCCCGACATCTTGCAGGCAAAGGTGGAAGATGGATCGGCGGAGCCGGTGGTCACAGCCCCAACACTGGCGGCGCGGAATTCGGCTACTTCTTTTATCCGTCTGCCTGGACGGAGGTCGGCCTGGGGCTGACCGGGTTGATCGGAACAGGCGCGAAGGACTGGTTCGTTGGACCACAGGCCAGCCTTCGCATTCAGTCCCCAACGCGCATCGCTCCCTTCGCTGGCGTGGGGGCCTTCGCCGGATTCAATCGGCATGGCGTTTCGGCCGACAATGATGGCCTTGACAACGACGATGATGGCTCGATCGACGAGCTGTGGGAGAAGAGAAGCGACTACAACGCTTTTGCTGGTGTTTATCCGGAGGTCGGTGTGCATCTCTGGACGAACGGCGCACGGCGAATCACGGCCAACGCCCGCTACTACATCACGGAAGATGGTCGCGACACGGACTTCTGGTTCTTCGGCATCTCGTTCGGCTGGGTCAATGAGGATAGCAACGGTGTCGATGACCGCATGTGGATGCCGGATACCGAAGAACTGGAGTCGACTGCTCCACAGCACGGTGAACCGCTCAAGCTGACGACACCGCCGATCGTGGACGAGCAGGGCTGGGTCAAGGGGCGTCAGACTTCCACCTGAACATCGTTGCCAGCAACGCGCACGGGATATGTCGCTGCGTCGTATTCAGGCTTGTCTTCATCAAGATACTGCCCGGTCCGCAGACTGAATCGCCAGTGGTGAATCCGGCAGCTCACGGCACCGTCAGTCACACAGCCGTGGGCGAGAGACGCTCCCGCGTGAGGACACTCATTCGCCAGCGCGAAGAACTCTCCGCCAACATTGAAAACACCGATCATCCTGTCTTCCGCCACGAACAGTTTCGATGTGCCGGGAAGCACGTCTTCGGTGCGGCAGATACTCCGAAATTCGGCCATAAGAAAGCTCAATCCGGCTGGTTGAAACAACAATTCTAACGTGCTGAACTTGCTATTTACTCGTTCTCGTCAACCTACCTAGAATCAAAAGCTACACACTTCGAACAGTAGCGTAATCCAAGTCACAACCTGCCGCGCATCAAGATTCGTTGGGGCTGTTCGGATAATGAAGTTCGGGACGGAACCCTCTGGCCTGAAAGCTGAGCCGTAATTGGTTCAAGGTCGATGCGATTTGCCGGAATGGCTGGGCCACGTTTCCGGCGCCGTTTCTTCGACCCGCCTCCACGGCTTCAGCGACTGAACCCAACTGCTCAGTGCCTGACTGACTGAGTGATGGCTACTGAGCCGTGCACTTCCGCAAAGGAAGGAGGAGTGCAATGCAGACCGGTCGCACTTTTCTCGACACCGTCGGTTCCCGCCAGGATCTTTCCGCGTTCAAGCAGGAACACTGGCAGGGCTCATTCGACGAATACCTGGACGTGGTTCGTCAGGATCCCAAAGTAACCCGCACTGCTCATCAGCGTATCTATGACATGGTGATGACCTACGGGACTTACGAAATCGAAGATGGCAAGGATACCCTCACGCGGTATCGGTTCTTCGACGACCCGGACCACGATGGCCAGGACTCGATTTATGGCCTCACCAAGCCCTTAATGGCGCTTGTGAATGTCTTCAAGAGTGCCTCGCTTGGCTACGGTGCAGAGAAACGCGTTCTACTCCTGCACGGGCCTGTCGGCAGTTCCAAGAGCACAATTGCCCGACTGCTCAAGCAAGGTTTCGAACGCTACAGCCACACAGACGAAGGTGCGCTGTACACGTTTGGCTGGAAAGAAGAAGACGGGTCCGTCACATGGGACCCCATGCACGGCGAGCCCCTGCAACTGGTCCCCACCGCGCAACGCAAAGAAGCCTGTGCCTGGCTGAACGAGGGTCGCAGTGACGACGCTTATCAGGTCGAGATCCACGGCGATATCTGCCCGCTCAGTCGATTCGTGTTCCAGGAACGACTTGAAAAATGCGGTGGCGACTGGACGCAAGTGCTGAAGGACATTGTTGTCCGCAGACTGCTGATGTCTGAGCAGGATCGAATTGGCATCGGCACCTTCCAGCCCAAGGACGAGAAGAATCAGGATTCCACGGAGCTGACCGGCGACATCAACTACCGCAAGATCGCGGAGTACGGGTCGGACTCCGACCCGCGCGCCTTCAACTTTGACGGCGAGTTCAACGTAGCCAATCGTGGCATGATTGAGTTCGTCGAAGTTCTGAAGCTCGATGTGGCGTTTCTCTACGATCTGCTCGGGGCGTCTCAGGAACACAAGATCAAACCGAAGAAGTTCGCGCAGACCGATATCGATACGGTCATTCTCGGTCACACGAATGAGCCGGAGTATCGGAAGCTGCAATCGAACGAATTCATGGAAGCTCTTCGCGACCGGACGATCAAGATCGACGTGCCGTACGTCACGCGTCTGGCTGAGGAAATCAAAATCTACGAGAAGGACTACAATCAGCGGCGCGTACGTGGCAAGCATATTGCACCGCACACACTCGAAGTCGCCGCCATGTGGGCACTGCTGACGCGTCTGGAGGAACCCAAGCATCACGGGCTCACGTTGCTGCAGAAGCTGAAGCTCTACAACGGAAAGTCACTGCCAGGCTTCACGACCGAGAACGTTTCCGAGTTGCGGCGGGAAGCTCGCCGCGAAGGCATGGAGGGAATCTCGCCGCGTTACGTGCAGGACAAGATATCGAATGCCCTGGTCGTCAATCCCGACGCGACGAGCCTGAATCCGTTCATGGTGATGAAGGAACTCGAGTCGGGTCTGAAACACCACTCGCTGGTTGGTGACGAGGCGCTCCGCGACCGATATTGCGAGCTGATCGCCGTCGTCAAAGACGAATACAGCGACGTGGTCAAGAACGAAGTGCAGCGAGCCATTGCCGCGGACGAAGAGGCACTGACTCGCTTGTGTGCCAATTATATTGACAACGTCAAGGCATACACCCAGCACGAAAAGGTCCGCAACAAGTACACCGGGGAACTGGAAGAGCCGGACGAACGTCAGATGCGGTCAATCGAAGAACGGATTGATATCCCGGAAACCCGCAAGGACGACTTCCGGCGCGAGATCATGAACTACATCGGTGCTCTGTCACTCGATGGTAAGAAGTTTGATTTTCGAACGAATGAGCGGCTGCAGAAGGCGCTCGAGATGAAACTCTTTGAAGACCAGAAGGATACCATCAAGCTCACCAGTCTGGTGTCGAACGTCGTTGACACGGACACGCAGGAAAAAATCGATATCGTGAAATCCCGCCTGATCCGTGACTTTGGCTACAACGCAGAGTCGGCTACCGACGTGCTGCAATACGTGGCCAGCATTTTTGCCCGAGGCGACACCAAGGGAGAGTCATAAGTGTAACCCCCGGATGATGCCGGGAGCACGGGCGGTTTACGACCGCCCGTGTTCATGCGCAGGGCCAGGGAAGCGGCCCGTCGCTTGAATCCCGACGATTCATCCCTAACCCCTGACAGCGCAGGATGCCTGTGACAGAGGGTATATCTCATGGCCCGTAATATTGATCGTGATCTGACGCGATTCAAACAGATCGTCCGTGGCAAGGTTCGACAGAACCTTCGTAAGTACATTAACCACGGTGAGATGCTGGGCCGTAAGGGTCGGAATGTTGTCAGCATTCCCGTTCCCAATATCGACATCCCTCACTTTCAGCACGGACCGAAGGGCTCCGGTGGCGTTGGCCAGGGTGAAGGCGATGTCGGTCAGCCAATCGGTAAAGGTGGCCAGCAGGGCGACGGTGCCGGCGGCGCCGGAAATGAACCAGGATCCGAACATTTCCGCGAAGTGGAAGTCTCACTTGATGAGCTGGCAGAAATGCTCGGCGACGAGTTGCAACTTCCCAACATCGAGCCCAAAGGGCAGGATTCCATTCAGAGTGAAGTTGATCGATACACGTCGATTTCTCAGAACGGTCCGGAATCACTGCGGCACTTTAAACGCACGTACAAGCGGGCTCTGAAACGCTCGATCGCATCGAATAACTACCGTCCCGACAATCCGGTCATCATCCCGACGCGGGAAGACTTTCAATATCGATCGTGGCGTAGTCAGCCGATGCCGCAGGCCAATGCGGCGCTGATCTACATTATGGACGTTTCCGGATCCATGATGGACGAGCAGAAAGAAATCGTCCGAACCGAAGCGTTCTGGATCGATACGTGGCTCCGCAAGCAGTACGACGGCGTCGAGCGCCGCTACATCATTCACGATGCGATGGCGAAGGCCGTCGATGAAGACACGTTCTACCACACGCGGGAAAGTGGCGGGACGCGAATTTCATCAGCTTACAAAGTGTGTCGCGACCTGATTAAGCGCGAGTTTCCCGCCTCCGAGTGGAACATCTACTGCTTCCAGTTTTCTGATGGCGATAACTGGGGTGAAGACAACAACGACTGCCTGAGCATTCTGACGGACGAAATCATTCCGCATTGCAATTTGTATTGTTATGGCCAGGTGGAGAGCCCATACGGTTCCGGCGATTTTATTCGCGAACTCCGGCGCCTGACGGAAGAGTATGAGAATCTCGTTCTGTCAGAAATTCCGAGCAAGGACGCGATTTACGATTCCATCAGGAAGTTCCTCGGCAAAGGCAAGTAGCACTCCTTTCCGTACACGGGCAAGATTTTAATGGGGGCGAGTTGTGGCAATCAGTACCCACCGATCGCTGCCTGGACATATCGCAAAGATCCAGGAATCCATGGAGCAGCGGGCTCGCGAGGAGGGGCTGGACTTCTACGAGACGATTTTCGAATACGTCGACTACGAAGAACTCAGCATGTTCGCGGCATACACGGGCTTTCCAATCCGTTACCCGCACTGGCGCTTCGGCTCGCAATATGATGAACTGATGAAAGGATACTCGTACGGTCTTCAGAAGATCTACGAAATGGTGATCAACACGGACCCGTGTTACGCCTATCTGCTGAACACGAACGGTGTGGGTGATCAGAAGCTGGTCATCGCGCACGTCTACGGGCACTGCGATTTCTTCAAGAACAATGCCTGGTTCGCCCCGACCAACCGTCGCATGCTTGACCAGATGGCGAACCACGCAGCTCGGGTCAACCGGTACGTTGATCGTGTCGGCTACCAGGCTGTCGAGGAGTTCATCGACGCCTGTCTGTCACTGGAAGACCTGATCGATCCACACCTTCCACACGTCAAACGTCATGATGACCCGAATCCGGTGAAGAGTGCTCTGGAACCAGAGGACTCGTCACAGGACGACGAGCCTGATGGCCGGCTGCGATCGAACAAGGGATATATGGATCGATTTATCAATCCACCAGACGTGCTGCAGAAGCAGGCCGAAGAGAAGAAAGAAGAACTCGCACAGAAAGAAGCCAGCCGCTCATTTCCTGAGCGACCCGAACGGGACGTTCTGTTGTTCCTGCTGGAACAGGCACCGTTGAAACCGTGGCAGCACGACATCCTGTCGATTATTCGGGACGAAGCGTATTACTTCGCCCCGCAGGGTCAGACCAAGATCATGAACGAGGGCTGGGCGAGCTACTGGCACTCGACAATCATGACCCAGTTCGGCCTGACGGATGCTGAAGTCATCGACTATGCGGATCACCACAGTGGCACGATGGCAATGAGTCCTCAACGCCTGAATCCCTACAAAGTTGGCATCGAACTGTTCCGCGACATCGAAGAACGCTGGAACAAAGGCCAGTTTGGTCCGGAATGGGAACAGTGCGACGACATGCGTGCAAAGCGGAACTGGGATCGCAAGCTGGGCTTGGGTCGTGAGAAGATCTTTGAAGTGCGACGCGTACATAACGATGTGACTTTCATTGACACGTTCCTGACACCCGAGTTCTGTCAGAAGCACAAGATGTTCATGTTTGCGTACAACGAGGCGAACGATCATTACGAAATCGCGTCGCGCGAGTTCTACAAAGTCAAACAGCAACTGCTGGACAGTTTGACCAACCACGGTCGTCCGGTGATCCGAGTTGTGGACGGCAACTACAAGAACCGCGGTGAGCTGTATCTGGTCCATCAGTTTCAAGGTATGCCGCTGAAACTGGATTATGCCCGGGATACGTTGACGAATCTGTGCAAGCTGTGGGGGCGTCCGGTTCATGTGGAATCCGTGTATGACGACAAGCCCACAGTGTTTTCGTTCGATGGCGGTAGCCACGAGATGAAAGCCAGATCGGCAGCGTGAGAGTTGCTGTTGGACGACTCGTCGATCAAAGGCAGACTGCGTCGGCAATGCGGGTTTCTGGCCGGAACGTCGGACGCCGTTGGATCAAGCAGAATCTTTCCTTTCGGCGCGGCTTACCGACAGGTCGATGTTCTCTGTGAAATGGGCTTTGACAGCAGAATCACTCATACCTCATTCTGAATGTGACACAAAAAGTCGATCAGGCTTGCCTGCCTTATCAAACTGGTAGCCTGGTCAGCCGGTGGGAGGAACCTCACCGAGTCTGAGGAGGCATGCCATGGACCTCACGGCGCAGCTTGAGAATGAACTGAAGCAACTGGTTGGATTCGCAGCGTCGGCTCCGCGGCGAGTCGAGATGACGAGCCCGGCCGGCCTCGTTCTGAGCGTCGACTTTCTGGCCGTCGACAAGATGAGTTGCGCGCTGGAGTCGCTGACGCTGCAAGTGCCAGCTCTGGTCGGTCGCGAAGTCAGCGTGCTGCACGAGTGGGCCGACAACCTTTCGAAGCACGTGACCTATCTCCTGGAGTCGATTGGACCCATCGAGATCGATGACTCAGGGCACCAGGTATTGATTCGGTCGAATCCGCCAGATTTGAGTCAGGGAGCAACGCAGTTTTACGAAGTGTTGCTGAGTGCTCAGGCAAACGGTACGTTCCTGCTGAAGCGCTACCGCACTGAAAGCGGCCAGCCGGGACGCGAGTCCGTCGACATTCTGCTCACGAACCAGACGCTGAAGAAGCTGGTGAACGATCTCGTCGACACGATCCCCGAGACGAAGTGAGCGGGCTCGGACTTGAGTGGTTCCTCTGGTTGCATTGATCGAACCGGAGAAAACCCACGATGTCTGACAACTTTGAGATGGAGCAGCTTCGTACTGTTCATCTCGTGCCTTTGACGGCGTACCACAATGACGGCAGCCTGAATTCGGACCTGCAGGCAGAGCACACCGCCCGTATGTATGCTGCGGGAATCCGCTGCTTTCTTCCCGCTGCCGGGACAAGCGAGTTTCACTCGCTGAGCGCCGACGAGATCGTCGAAAACGTTCGCGTAACTTGCGAAGCCAGTGGACCGGAAGCCATCGTGTTTGCCCCGGTGGGGTTACAGGTCGGCTTTGCAGTCGAAGTCGCCCAACGATCACTCGAGGTGGGGGCGACCGGCATCATGTTCATGCCGTTTGCCCATCCGTATCTAAGCGATCGTGGTGCGCACGACTATTACACAACTGTGATCGACGCGGCTCCGTGTCCGACACTGATCTATAAGAAGTCGCCCTTGCCCAGCAACGAACTTCTTCTGGAAGTCGCGAAGAACCCGCACGTCGTGGGCGTCAAATACGCGTGGAATCAGATGCACGAATTCCGCACGACGGTTTCGGCGGACACATCCGGCGTCGAATGGCTGTGCGGTTCAGCCGAACGGTTTGCACCGTACTACATGCTGGCAGGCTCGACCGGATACACGACGGGCGCCGGTAATGTGTGCCCGCACTTGACCCTGGCAATGCATGCGGCGATGGCGGCTGGACAGTACGACGAAGGCATGGCATACCAGGCAAAGCTGTTGCCGATCGAAGACTACCGGCAGCGTGAGGGCGACAGTTTCAACATCTCGATGCTGAAGCACGCGATGACAGTGCTCGGCCAGGACTTTGGGCTCCCGCGTCCACCGCAGCGGCAACTCACCGATGACGAGCGGATCGAAGTTGAGCAACTGGTCAGGCCAATTCTCGAGGCTGAGGAACAGATCGCCAGCGAACTGAAGAGCGTCGGTCTGTCGGGTGCTGCGTCAACCGTGAATTGATGGATTGGCTCCCCTGTATGGGAATGGTGCGACCGATGACACGACCAGCTTGCTCATTTCTGGCAGTGATATTGGCCCTGGTGCCGGCGGTCGTTCCGTCCTGCGCGGACGACAGGTCCGACTTCAATCCTCGCAGACTCATGCGACCTGTCCGGGCCATCGTCGATGCACCGTTTCTCGCGGCAAGTGCAGTGACCGACGAAGTCAACGACAACGAGCTGGTCATGGGTGTGGTTGTGGGAGACCAGGCCCGTGCGTATCCCGTCAACATGCTGACCGGGCCCCGTCGCGAGATCATCAACGACACTGTGGCGAAGGCGCCGATTGCGGCCACCTGGTGACACCTCTGTCACAACGGCATCGTGTATGCCAGAGAAGTTGATGGCCAGCCCCTGACGTTTTGCGTTTCCGGTCAATTGTGGAATCGCAGCCTCGTCATGATGGATACTGAGTCCAAATCCTTGTGGAGCCATCTGCTGGGGTTAGGCATGGAAGGCAAACACAAAGGCGTCCGATTGAAGACGTTGCCATCGGACATGCTGACCTGGTCGGCGTGGAAGTCAGAGTTCCCCGACACGACCGTCCTCAACATGAGTCGCACCAACCGGAACTACACTGACGAGTTCTATAAAACACCAGAACGGTTCGTGGTTGGGTTTCTCGGCGGCCATGGCATGTATCACGTGTCGTTCGCGACGCTTCGGAAGACCAGTGTCATGAACCTGGACGCCAGAGGCGTCGCAGTTGTCGCAACGTTCGATTCAGACAGCACGTCAGCCCGGCTCTTCAAACGCAAGCTGGCAGATCGAGTGCTAACGTTTGAATCGGTGGGAAAGCAGCAATTCAAAGACAAACAGACCGGCTCGACATGGGACCGTTCCGGGAAGGCTGTCGACGGTGAGATGAAGGGCCAGACTCTGGTGCCGCACGTGGGCATTATCTCCTTCCGGAAAGCATGGATGACCTTTCATCCGCGCAGCAAGGAACTGACTCTGGATTAGCCTCCTATTCACACAGGAAGACTTCGATGCGATTGACGACACTGCTGACCATGCTCTGTCTGACTTTTCTCAGTTCGGTCGCGCAGGCCGATCCGCTCGTCTACGCCGGCACTGACGGTCCAGGCAAGGGCAAGGACATCGTGTTCATTGCCAGCGATCACGAATACCGGTCCGAGGAAACGCTGCCCGCTCTGGCGCGAATTCTCGCGAAACACCACGGATTTCGGTGCACTGTGCTGTTTGGTGTCGATGCGAGTGGTGTGATTAAGCCGGGACAGTCGAACGTGCCCGGGATGGAAGCCTTGGAGATTGCCGACCTGATGGTGGTGTTTACCCGCTTCCAGAACTGGCCGCCGGAGCAAATGGAGCACTTTGTCAATTACCTTATTCGTGGTGGTCCAATTGTCGGTCTGCGGACAGCCACGCACGGATTCAAAATCCCGGGAGACAGCCGATTCGCCAAATACTCGAACAGCTTCCGGGGAGCCGACTACAAGGACGGCTTCGGCCGTCAGGTGCTGGGAGAAAAATGGGCCGGCCATTACGGAGGCAATCATCGCTCCAGCACGCGTCTGGATATCGTACCGGAGAAGGCGAGCCATCCGATTCTGCGCGGTGTCAAAGACATGTGGGCTCAGTGCGGCGGCTACAACGCCAACCCGCTGCAGCCAAGTGAAATTCTCGCGATGGCCCAACCACTGCAGGGCATGGAGCAAGATTCCGAGGTTGATACGACTCGTAAGCCCGTACCGGGAGCATGGATTCGCAGTTACGAAGGCGACGATGGAAACTCCGGGCGCGTCTTCACCAGCACATACGGCGCATCAAACGACATCGAGAATGAGGGGTATCGACGCATGCTGATAAACGCCTGCTTCTGGGCTGTGAGCCTGGAAGACGCGATCGCAGAGGACGCCGATGTCAGCTTCGTTGGTCCTTACAACGCGACGTGGCGCCGAGGTCGCGGCCGTCGCAAAGCGGGAACGAAACCTCAGGACCTGGCCGGTTGGGAATCTCCCATCGTGCCGCTGCCGGAATAGACCACGAGTGACGCGGAGTCATCGATCATGCCGAACTCAGTACGAACACTGCTGCTGCTGTTTGCTGTCGTGGTCGCGTTGTTCATGCACGGTCTGCAGTCTGGCCTGGCAGATGATCGAGATAGCATTGCATCGGATACCTGGCCATCCTTTCGAGGTCCGAGTGCACGCGGCGTGGCGAACGGTCAGGAGTTGCCGGACAAGTGGGATGGTGCCTCCGGAAACAACATCCGGTGGCGAACGCCGATTCCGGGCCTGGCCAACTCCGCACCTGTCGTGTGGAAAGACCGAACGTTTGTCACGACGGCCGTCAGCAGCGGGGGCGAGTCGCGTCTTAGAATCGGCAATTACGGCGCCGGCGACGCGGCCAACGACGACAACGAACATTCGTGGCGGCTGTACTGCCTCGACACGGCCACCGGCTGCATTTGTTGGCATCGGGTTTCGTTCGAGGGAATTCCACCGGTGCGCAGGCATACCAAGTCGAGTCACGCCAACAGCACGCCAGCCACCGACGGCAAGCACGTCGTCGCTCTTTACAATACCGGCGGCCTGTGCTGTTACAGCATGGACGGCGATCTGCTTTGGTCAAAACAACTGGGACTTCTGGACAGCGGCGCTTTCGATGTCCCGGACCTGCAGTGGGGATTCGGCAGCTCACCGATCATTCATGGCAACCGAGTCTTCGTGCAGTGCGATATTCAGAAGGGCTCATTCATTGCAGCGTATGACATCGCAACCGGTGAAGAACTGTGGAAGAGTGAACGGGATGAACTGCCGTCATGGGGCACGCCCACGATTCACGAAAGTGCGAGCGGTCCTCTGCTGATCGCCAATGGGTCGCGATTCGTGCGGGGTTACGATGCCATCACTGGCGATGAACGATGGCGATTGTCCGGTAATTCTTTCATCACCGTGCCAACTCCCTTCGTGCACGACGGGCTGATCTTTGTGACCAGCGGCTACCGTCCGATCCAGCCAATCCACGCCATCCGTGTCGATGCTCAGGGTGACCTCTCACCGCAGGCAGGCGGTGAATCGAACGAACACGTCGCGTGGACCCGCCCCCGCAACGGCACCTACATCCCGACACCAATTGTTGTGGGGCAGTATCTCTACACGCTGTCTGGTTACGGTGTGCTGAGTTGCTACGAATCAAAAACCGGCACGCCGGTCTACCGTGAACGTGTCGGTAATGGCTCGACATCAAGCTTTACAGTGTCGCCCGTGGCGGCAGACGGGAAGCTTTATCTGACGGCCGAATCCGGCACGGTCTTTGTGGTCGCTGCCGGACCTGAGTTTGAATTACTGGCCGAAAACGAAATCGGCGAGTATTGCCTCGCGACGCCAGCAATCGCGGGCCGTTCGCTGTTTCTGCGCACGGAGTCGTCCGTAATCGCAATTGGCACAGAGTCCGCAACTGTCACGCCTGAGTGATACGAACTGATTGCCTGAGTTTTCCGGCCTGCACAACGATGACCGTCTCGGAACTTTATCTCCGATCAGACGAGCTGCGGGATCGGTCGTCCCTGGCCGATGAACTGCGTCAGTTCCACGGGGATGTCCGCCAGCAGACGCATGGCTGGTACGTCGACCATCAGGTTGACCACCGTACCCATCAGGTCCTGTACCGAGACCGGGCTTTGCGCCGGCACGCTGACTTTGCGGTCTGATTCGCCGATAACCTGGCCCATCTTCAGGCCTCCGCCGGCCAGCGCCAGCGTGCACAGGTTGCCCCAGTGATCGCGTCCGGCGTTCTTATTGATCCGCGGCGTGCGCCCGAATTCTCCGGTGATGATGAGCAGCACTTTGTCACTCAGACCACGGCTTTCAAGATCGGTCAGGAACGTTGCGACCGCGTGGTCCACGGAATGGCCGTACGTATCCATGGCCTTTACAAGGCCCCGATGCATGTCCCAGCCGCCGCTGGACACGTTCACGAATCCAACGCCGGCTTCAACCAGCTTGCGGGCCAGCAGCATCTGATGTCCCAGCCCTTTGCCTTTGAGATCTTTGAACTTCTCCGTGCTGTATCGGTCGACGAGTTTGGGATCTTCTTTCTTCAGGTCGAACGCATCGGCCGCTCCTCCAAGCACGACGTCGAACGCCTGCTTCTGGAATTTGTCCGAGCCTTCATAACCGGGGCTGGCATCCAGTTGCCGCTTCAGACCGTCGAGTTGCCCGAGCAGCGCACGGCGATCATCCAACCGATCAACGGGCATGTTCAGCCGCATGTTCTGTTTGACTTCGCTGCCCTTGCTGGGATCAAACGGGTTGTACGCGCCACCGAGAAGTCCGGCCTGGCCAGCGCTACCGATCGAATCGCCCTGTCGGAACTTCGCGTCCGCGCCAGCAGGTGTCACCAGTGAATAGTTCGGCAGACCAGTCTTCGGATTCGTCGGACCGGCCAGTCTTGAGTAGATGGAACCCATGCTGGCCTTCAGGGTGTTGCCGCCACTCAGGACCAGCTCGCGACCGCGACCATGGCTTGAACTGCCGTGACGGAACGAGCGCACAAAAGCCATGCGATCGGCCATGGTCGCGATTTCCGGGAAGCCGCCGCCGATCGTGACACCGGGTATCTTCGTCGCGACTTCGCCGGTCATGCTGCGGTACTCAGCCGGCGCACTCATCTTCGGATCGAACGTCTCGACGTGCGTAGCGCCTCCAGACAGGAACAGGACCACAACGGCTTTGTCCTTAACCAGTTCGGCTCCCGCCTGGCCGGCGTTTGCTTTCGCCTGCAATAGAGACTGCAGAGTCAGGCCACCCAGTCCCAGCGTTCCCGCCTGAACGAAGCTCCGTCGTGTCATCCCTTCGCAATCGCGACCTTGTCCGCCAGTGAATAGGGTCAACATGGTCGACATCCTTCGATCGGGTTGAGGACTGGAGCTGGCTTCGGTCGGAAGCTGCTTATGACAATCATGCAGGATACATCAGCGACCGCCGATGTGTCTGCCCCGAATGGCCCCGACAAACGTCATTCTTTTTCGCCGGTGGAAGCGTTGGCTTCCGCGATCGGGTCTTCCGACAGGATGCCATCCAGCAAGAGATTGGCCAGTCGAGGTCCTTCGGGCGTGACGGTCACCCAGACGACGTGATCGAAACGACCCTGTGCCGGGCCTTCCAGTTTGCTGCCGCCGCCGGTCGTTGCCAGAGCGTAGTACGACCATTTGCCCTGCCGGTGGACTGCGTACTTGTGATGATGTCCGGCGAAGATTGTCCGCGGGCGATCACCCAGCATGGCTTCGACCTTCGACCAGTTGGCTGCGTCTTTGTACTGCCACATTGGCTTGTGGATGAAGACGACGGTCCAGCGCGCGTCGGAGTTCTCGGCCAATACTTCAGCGGCCCAGGCAAGCTGCTCGTCACCGATGTTCGCGGGCTTTGATCCGGGCGGATCTTCGGAATTCAGGACCATGAACAGGACGTCGTGATACATGAAGTGGTAATACGTACGACCAAACTGATTCTGCCACACCGGCAACATGGCCATGTTCGAAATGTCGTGGTTACCGGCCGCGTAGAAGAACGGCATTTCCAGACCGTCGACGAACCCGTTGAACTCGGTCCATTCCCTGTCCAGCTGCTCGCGATCTTCTGTGTAGCCCTCGATCAGATCACCGACAGACATCACGAATTCCGGCTGCAGCAGATTCAGCTTGCGGCAGGCACTCGGAAAGACACCAGGACGATGCCCGCCCGTGCGATCTGTCACGATTGCGAATTGAAAATTCTCGGGTCGGTTATTCAGGTCGAGGCTGGTCCACGGATTGTTCTCCTGCTGATCGACCTTCAGCTGCTGTCGAATGCTGTCAGTGGCGGGCACGGCCAAGGCCAGTGTGACCATGAGCAATGTGATCAGACAGGCGAGCGCTCGTTTCATGTGGTTGTCCTCTGTGTGTGAGAGCTTCAGGTATTCGTTTGGGCAAATTGTTTCTGAATCGTTTCCTGATCCGGCGAGTGCCACAGATCACGCCAGGCGGGTCGGAAGGCTACCATAGCCCACTCAGGAATGACCGCATGCAGCAATCCACAAACAAAAGGTAGCGTGGTATGAGTCTTCGGATCGTCAGAGTGCTGGCCGCCTGCTCGTGTTCAATCTCAGCGGCAAGTGCTGTCGCGTGGGAGTTACCGACGCGACGTGTTGATGTGCAGGTTGACGGCGAGCGTCCTCTGGCGGGTGAGCGAAGTTGCTTTGCCGTGTCTCCATCCGGTGAGATCGCGTTTACCTGGACGCTCACGGCGGGCGATTTCTCCTGCAAGCCGTTGGGCGTGATGACTCCCGACGGACGGATGACGTTTTCTGCCATCGACAGTGAGTCGACATGGAACGTCGATGGCTGGGGCACGTTTGGCTCGCCGGTTGATCTCGCTTACGACCGACAGGGGCGTTTGCACGTGGCCGCTCGATTCCGCGGTCAGCCTTACGGAGTTGATTACTGGCATCAGATCGACGGGCAGTGGCGACTGGAATCGTTCGGCCAGGGCGTCACATACGGAGGCAACAATGTCGCGCTGGGGCTGTTGCCCGATGACCGACCCGTGATTGTGTGTCTGACGCGTGATCGAACGCGTCTCGCGGTGTGGGAACGATCTGCCGCAGGTCAGTGGAACGTCACTCGTCCCGAGCAACTGAGTGGAGTCGCCCCCGGGTACTTTGATCTGGTCGTATCCCGTGACGGCCAGTTGCAGGTCGTGTTCTGCCCGCAGAATGGTGGACCCAGGTGCGCGACTCGCGGGACAGACGGGAGCTGGCAACTTGTCACGATTACGAGTGCGGGCGTTTGTCGAAACATCTCCGCTGTCGCTGATGAAGACGATCGACTGCACGTGTCGTTTACAGCGGGCGCGACGTCAGGATCGATCCGGAACGTGAGTCACGCGCGACTGACTGCAAATGGCAAGTGGACGTCGACTGTTATTGCACTGGCTGCGTCAGGACGTCATGCCGGGCGGACAGACATCGCCGTGGCGAACGATCGCGTGGCGATCGCGTGGGAACTGGGAGCAGGACCGACGTACGTCAGCAAGGACTACGGCGGTCATGTCGGATCTGTTGAGCTGACTGTGTTCGAGGCGAACCACGAACTGTCGACGCATACTCTGGCGGTATCCGGAGGGCGACCGTCACTCGCCCTGACGCCAGATGGCCACACGGCGTGGGTCGGCGTCTACACGGGCAATGACAACGGCGACGATTTTTATCTGCTGGCCTGCAACCTGGTCGGCGAAAAACTGCCGGACGTCGCGGCCCCGAAGCTGGACCCGCAGGATGTGTTTGCGGCCGGATGTCTCAAGGACATCGATTCTGGCAACGCACTGGCGCGACGCCGTGGCTTTGCGCGGCTGGACATGTCCCGCCTGCAGACCAGGCAACGGCACGAGCTGATCGACCGTTTCCTCGAAAGTCCGGATGCGACCGTACGTCAGTCGGTGGTGCGTGAACTGGCAAAGGACTCCGCTGCACTGCGGCGGATTGATGACCGAGCAGCACTGCGGCCGGTGCTGGATGATCCGGATCGGCTCGTGCGAAAGACACTGCTGACTCACCTGACGCCGGACAAGAGCATTGACGATATCGCACAGCAACTGGCATCCGACGGCCTGGCAAGTACTGACGCGATGACTCGGCTGGCTGCCGCGGAAGTCCTGCGACTGCATCCTGACTGGCCGGTCAGTCAGACGCTGCAGCAAGGTGTGCGTGGTCTGATCGGCGATCTGGGAAGTGCTGATGTTGTGCGAGCGGGCTCGGCCGGCATGGCATTGGAACGCCTGACGCATCTGGAACCGGTCATCGCTGGCCTTCAAAGTGCAGTCACCAACGGGACGCCCGATCAACGGCCGAGTGCGGCACTCGTGTTGTGGCGTGTCGGACAGTCGTTCGATATCGGGCATCTTGAACTATCGATGCGGACGGGGTCCGAGCAGGCGCGACTGACGGTCTGCGGACTGCTCGGACGAATGCGATCGCTCGAAGGAGTTCCGTTGCTGACCGCGGCTTTGGAAAGTCCATTCGCCAGCGTGCGTGCATCCGCGGTGTATGCGTTGAGGTCGACCGCTCACGTCGCCGAGCTGAAGGGCGTTGCAAAACACCCGCGCGGGTTCGATCTGCTGGCCTTACGAGTTTCGAGTCCGGCAACCGATACGGAACGGGAGACGCAACGTGCCGCTCTCGACGTGCTGGAAGCGGCTCTGGGTCATGCAGATGCGGATGTGCGTGAGAAGGCATGCGACGCGCTGGGACGTGTCGGTGCGAAGCGGGCGCAATCGAAACTCGGCGAACTGTTTGGTGACCCCGATACGGGTGTTCGCACTGCGGCCCGTACGGCGACTGGCATCCTGAACGGTTCTCCGACGGATGGCCTGATCAGTCTGGATCAGTGGAGACGCACCGCGTCAGATCGTCCGGCGCGAAAACAGAATCCGGTGTATCGTCCGCCAACCGAGCTGAAAGACGGCGTCATCATTAATGGCCGCGACACGCAGCTCTTCATCGACGACTTTGCGATCGCAGAGATGTCTGGTCTGTCGCGGCGACTGCATGCATTCAGGAAGCATGAACGCAATCCAGTCTTTCAGGCACAGGTGCCGTGGGAAGAGGGCTGGGCCGATCCGTTCATGTCCACCGTGATCTACGACGCCCAGGAACGCTGCTTCAAGATGTGGTACCGCTGCGGTCCGAGGCATTCCCTGAAGGGATACGCCGTGTCCGCGGACGGTGTTCACTGGGAACGACCGGACATCGCCGAATCTGCCTGGGGCGAGTTTAAGCAGCACAATCTGCTGGGCTTCGACGGCCAGATCGCGATCTGGAAGAAGCCAGGCAACAACGTGCAGCACGACCCGCAGGCCGCCGATCCTCAGCGGCGGTTTCAATCTTTGTTCTATCAGCACGACAAGACCTATGGGGTCAGTCGATCGAGCGACGGCATCAGGTGGAGTCAGCCGCAATCCGTGCGTCCCGCCCATGGCGACGTCGTGGCGCTGATCAGCGATCCGAGCCAGGGTTTCGGTCGGTATCTGTTCTTCCCGAAGTACATGCGTGACCACGACGGTTTTGTGCGTCGCAGTTTTGCAGCGGCGACACTGAAAGAACTCAACGACCCGATCACCGCGACGTTTCCGTTTCTGGCCGGGCGGCGAGAGGACGCGCTTGTGGGCGAGGGAGCATGCCGAGCGTTCGGAAGTCTGTTGCCGGGCGTGACGCGGCTGAGTGAGTTTCACAGCGAGGTCTACGCGGTAACGGCCATCCCTTACGAAGGCGTTGTGGTTGCTCTGTACAACCTGTGGCCGGTGATCGGTAACCGCGAAGGTCCGCTCGACATGCCCATGAAAGTCAGTCGGGATCTGAAGACATGGACCGACGTCGATTTTCCTCGCCGGGCCTTATCCATCGGGAGGTTCGGCGAATGGGACTCGGGCATGGTTTACGGTGCCAACACGATGCTCGTCGTGGATGATGAAATTCGGCTGTATTACCTGGGCGCCAGCATGGGGCACTGCACGAAGGTGCTGCCCATGACCAGGCCGTATCACACGCTGGGAGTCGGTCTGGCGACGCTGCGACTGGATGGTTTCGCATCACTGCGTGCCACCCGTGAGCAAACCGGGACGGTGACGACTCGACCGATGCAGATCGAGGGCGATCGTCTATTCGTCAACGCGGCCTGCGCGGACGATGGTTGGTTGAAGGCCGAACTGCTCGACTCGGACGGCAACGTGATTCCCGGGTTCGCATTGAGCGACTGCAAAGCGGTCACCGGCGACTCCTTGCGTCATGAAGTGAGTTGGAAGAAATCGCCAGAAGTGTCCGGACGCGAGTCGGAGGCCATCCAAATTCGTTTCGCGCTCCAGGACACCGACCTGTATTCGTTCCGCTTCGATCGTGGCAGTAACGAGTGATGAGGCGTGCGGCAGATTTACCGCCCCTGAGTTTATCTCAGGGGTTCTCGCGTTTCTGCACTACGCAATCGGTAGTACAAAGACGCGAGAACCCCCGACGTAAAGTCGGGGGCGTTGGTGAATTCTCAACTGCCGCACGCCTTGTTAGTTGCCTCTGCCTGGCGACCGAGGGCGATCTGTACTGCCGATTAGGATTGGCGGATCCAACTACGGACACATTGGATGAATTCAGAATACATCGTGTCGTTGGCAAACGAACGCCGTGGAATGATCATCCCAACATCGGAGATGATGAAAACGTGAGAATCCGTGGCCGTAACATTCCTTATAGATTCCCATGTCCTGGTGGTTGTTCCGGCCGGGCCCGTGATCTCAATTCCATGTGATGTTGCCGATACCGTTCTCTTGCCGAGTCTCGATTCCTCTTCTGCGGAGAGGACGTCATCTCTCGAATCCTTCGTGACCATAACAGCTAGACGAACTAGCAGGTCGTCTTTTTCAGTCTGCCTTACCTTGACGATTGCCAAAACGAGACCAACGGTTGCACCGAATGGAAAGAAAACGTTTAGTACAGCATCCCATTGCGCCTCAACCAGCACGGCAATCAAGTAGAACGCAACAATCACAGCGAGTCCAATGCCTGCCCCGATGATCCCTGCCACCGGGTAGAGGATCCAATCTCTGAGCATCCAGGATGCCCAATTGAATCCGTTGTAGGCGATCAGATCGTCGCGACACAATTCATATTCGAGAGTGAATTCGTGAGAGGTCATTAGTATTGATGCGTTTGAGTCTGCGGAGATGGCCGAAAGACAAACGGACTCGTCGGCACCTGACGACCAGGCTCACCTGCCGGGGCCGCCCGTAACACCGGGATGCCGCGTGAAACCAGTACGGGGCCCCGGTCTGGTGCAGCGCCTGGTTCGGCGATGCTTCGCGCACCAACGGAGCTATACATTACAGAAACACTCCGGAATGTAGATCCAGTACCTGAGGTTGAATGCCCAGCGCATGACCATTTTGATCGGCACCAGGGCCGCGAACTGTACTAACAGCACCAGAACGGCCCAGCGCCAGTAGGGCGTCAGGCGCTGCCCTGCCCGGAATAGGCCATAGGCGATGATACTTCCAGCCAGTAGGTAGCTACCGACAAGCACCAAGCCTGGGAGTTCCCGCAATGCCCAGGGCATACTGTCCATCGGACGACCCATCCACCTCAGCCAGAAGTAATCGGACAGATCGACCATGTTTAGTGGTACAACTTTTTGCAGATCCCAAGGTTCCCCAAGCCAGAAGATGTTCCAGTTCGGACCGCGAAGCAAGACACCCACCGCGATCAAGACAAGCCAGACCATCTCCAAGCCAATCAGGAGGAGTGAAAGGACAACCGAGTACGCTCGGCCTGGCCGTGAGCCTGTTTGGACCCCGCTCGCCTTCTTGAGGAATGGGATCGCCGCGAACCCGAGTGTGTAGATGACCGGGAAGACTCCACGGGCGAGCCAGGGGTCGAAGTAGACAAGCAACTCTTGCACTCCGCTCACAATCAGGGGATTGTGGGCGTTTGACCATCGGCCAGTCATTTCGTCAATGTACGCGCGGATTGCCGGTACGCAAAACCACAATGCCAGGTTTAACAACGCCAGCGAGACCCCCAGGATCTGCACTCCACGACCGTTTCGTGCAACAGTGGCCATTAGGTACCGCCCCGAGAAGTTCCTTACCAGACTGAGCCGCCGAACGATCGCAATCACCCGGCCGCGACCAGAAATTGTCCATTGCCAAAACGCCCGACTTCGCGGCAGGATGATCGTAGTGAGCGTGTGTGGCGGTGTCACGAGTTGGTCGCTGAAGATCCGGCACTACGGCTTTCTTAGCCGCCGCTCAAACATCGACCTCGATCATCTGCGTGCCGCGATCCTCCAATCGCTGCGGGAGGTCGAACCGGATCTGGATCTGGAACTGGAACTGGAAGACTGGTCGGTCCCGGCTCTGCGCCCGACCGCAGACGACGGACCACGCTGCCCGATCTGCGGAGGCAGACTGATCTTCCAGAGTTTCCACCGCATCCGCCCACCGCCACTGACACACCGCTGAAACCCAGCCCCGTGAATCAGTTCACTCGTTTCTGAAACCCACCGACAGCGAGCCCGCCCCTGGTCCGCGCCGAACCCACCCAATACCGTCCGCAACACGGCGACACGACACAGATCGGGCTGCCCCACAGCGTTGCAGCGGTCATTTCACAAACAATCCTCACACCGCGCAACAAAACAAAGCCCGAGCACAACACCCGGGCTTCTCGAACAAAAGATTAGAACTCGGCTCGGCGGAGCCTCACGAGTTCCTAATCCACTGGGGTTAGGTCGCACGCCAATTGGCCGACTGTCCAAGGGTGTGTGAACGCATCGTTCAGCGTTGGACGCGGCGATTCTGCGGCAAAGCCGTGGACTCACCGGGACAACCTCGATGGCGTTCCCGCTTGAATACTTCAATGGTTCTCGGGTCGGTGGGAAATGATCGTGGCTTGAATGCGCAGCCAGCTTCGTAGCCGCCGGATGTTCATAGCGTTGATCAGCGTGTCACAAATCAGCAACACGTTTCGGGTCGGTGGATGCGCCAGTGGAACGCAGGTTCGTTCTTCTACGGCTTTCTGATTTGACTGATCGCGACGGTTGCCGCGATTTGTCACGTCGGTCGGCTGGGCGACCAAAACCGTGCACTCAGAGGTCCCATTCAAGTCAAACGACCGGATCATACCCCTACAGAGCGGCAAACCGGTGCCTTGACGGCGACAGGACGGACCAACTCCGAACGACCCACCTAAGGATTGGCACGAGACTCGCATTGGAACGATTGTGTGGCCGTTCAGGCTCCCGCTCCAGACATTGTTCCTCAACGAGAAATCCGCAGATGCCATCGGCCCGACGCCTTTTCATCCAGGCCCTCTTTCTCCTGACCGTGTTCCTGAGTGCGTTCCTGTTGTTTCAAGTACAGCCGCTCATCAGCAAGACGATTCTGCCATGGTTCGGCGGCAGTCCTGCCGTCTGGACGACCTGCATGTTGTTCTTCCAGGTTGTTCTGTCGGGAGGCTATGTCTACGCCCATCTGCTGGCCTCACGATTAAGTGGCCGCGCCCAGGGACTGCTGCACGCGGGACTACTGATTGCCGCCGTCTGCTGTCTGCCGATCACCCCCGATGAAAGCTGGAAACCCGACTCGAACGGCAGTCCTGTTGCTGCCATTCTGCTGCTGCTGGGAGCGACGGTCGGATTGCCCTACTTCGTGCTGTCCTCGACGGGACCGTTGTTGCAGAGCTGGTTCCTGAAAGCCGTACCGGGCAAGGTCCCCTATCGGCTGTATGCGCTTTCGAATGCCGGTTCACTACTGGCTCTGATTTCGTATCCGTTTGTTTTCGAGCCCCTGTTTGCCATTGGGACACAGGGTTTGTTCTGGTCATGGAGTTTCGCGGGCTTCGCCGTGTGCTGTGGAATTTGCGGGATCGTCGTCGTGCTGCGTCCCAGTTCCGCTGATGTGATCCACGAAGACAACACGGCCGACGCGGCGTCGAAAGAGTTCGATCGATCCGCCACAAGCCCCACAGGCGCTGACATGTTGCTCTGGTGCGTACTGGCGGCCGTGCCGTCCACCATGCTGCTGGCCACAACGAATCAAGTCTGCACCGACATCGCTGTCGTCCCGTTTCTGTGGGTGCTGCCGCTGTCGCTCTACTTGCTCTCGTTCATTCTGTGCTTTGATAGTGACCGCTGGTACTCGCGGAAGATATTTCTGCCCGCTCTGTTGCTGTGTGTCGTGGGGACATGCCTCCTGTTGTGGGATGCGGCGCTTCTACTTAACACCGTTACGGCGATCACTCCGCAGGCGGCGATCTACTTTGGCCTGTTGTTCTGCTGCTGCATGGTCTGTCATGGAGAACTCGTCCAACTCAAGCCGCATCCGAAATACCTCACGACGTTTTACCTGTCGATGTCGTTTGGCGGCGCCATCGGAGGCCTGTTTGTCGGACTTGTTGCGCCACTCGTCTTCCACACGCTCGCTGAACTTCCCGTAGCAATTGTGGCCACCTGCGCGCTCGTCCTGGTCGTACTTTACCGCGACGAGACATCGCCGTTTCGCGGCTCGCAACGCGGTCCGGCGTGGCTGGTGGCCGGTGCGGGAATGGTCATCCTGACGGGCGCACTTTATATGCAGTCCAGCGTTCTGACCGAGAAGACTGTAGCGGTGGCGCGGAACTTCTATGGTGTCCTGCGAGTCGAAGGCTTCCAGGACGCCTACGTGATGAAACATGGCCAGATTCGGCACGGACATCAGTTCCGCGATGCCACACGTCGACGGCAACCAACAACCTACTACGGCTACGACTCCGGCGCCGGTCTGGTTCTGCGTCAGCACCGGGTGGATACGCCACGTCGCATCGGAGTCATCGGCCTGGGCGCTGGCACACTGGCGGTCTATGCACAGCCGGGCGAAAAGTGGCGACTCTACGAGATCAACCCGGACGTCGTTGATATGGCGAACGAGTACTTTACTTATTTGTCAGAATCCAGGGGCGACTGTGAAGTGGTCACCGCTGACGGTCGCATTGCACTGGAGCGCGAGTCTCCACAGAGCTTTGACGTCCTGGTCCTGGACGCCTTCTCAGGAGACGCCGTTCCCGCACACCTGCTGACACGCGAATGTGGCGCCCTCTATTTGAAGCACCTGAAGGCCGACGGCATTCTCGCGATGCACATTACAAATCGGCATCTCGACCTCCGACCTGTCTGTCGCGGCCTCGCTGAGGAACTCGGACTTCAGGTCATGTGTACGTACACGGAAAAGCAGCCGGACGACGGAACAAGGGCTACGTTGTGGTTCCTGATGAGTCGGACTGCCGAATCGCTGGCGTCACTGAAGAGAGGCCGAGCCTTGCACATTGACCCCGGACCGAGTGTCGTCCTGTGGACAGACCAGTGGACGAACCTGCTATCCGCAATGGGGCCCGTCGAGTCGATCGAGATTCTGGATGACGACAATTCCCGACACATCACGGCAGTGGCGCAACCACCATCCGCTGCCAACTGAAGTCATCGATCAGTGTGTCGACTATGCAACCAGCAGCAGCCAGACACCGCCGATGATCAGCACGACCAGCAGCCAGCCGACCGTGAATCCGGCAACAGCTCGACGCGAGGGGATTGGAAGTTCCAGACTTGATTGTGGAAATACCACGTGCCGCGGGCCGGGTTGCGTACCGGCGGGCAGTGTGCAGGGAGTTTCGATGACCTCGTCGAGTTTCACTGGTGTTCGCAGCAACGAGTAGAAACGGTCGAGCTGCCGAGCGTCCGTCTTACGTGTGCCGCAACTGACAACGATGCCTCCCACAAATCCCGCCGACAGGTAGAAGACCATTTGCCAGGGAATGGACACCGCGAGGCTTCCGTTCTTTTGCACGACCACACCCAGTGAGTCAGTAAGCGGCACCGAGCTGAGCCATTGAGCAACCGGTTCCAGTCCGGTCGCCCACCAGGTGAATGCTGTCAGCAGCGTGGCCGCCCACGCACCGGCGGTCGTGGCGCCGCGCCAGAAAACGCCCAGCCAGAAAGCGGCGGCCATCACGGCGTTCAGCTTCCACAGCAGTTCCAGTCCCTGAATCACTCCACTGAGCCATAAAGAGTACGCGATCGCCAGGCCGACAACGACCAGTCCGGAAACGCGGGCAACCCGCAGGTAATGGCGATCGGATCGACCGGGAAAAAGTGGACGATAGAGGTTCTCTGTGACAAGCCCGGACGCCGCGATCATGAACGAGTCGCATGACCCCATTACGGTGGCCAGCAACCCCGCCAGGAACAGCCCGAGTAATCCTGGCATGATCCGTGGCAGAAACTCAGATGCCATCAGGCCGTACACGTGATCCGGATTCTCAACCTGACCTTTGTAATACACAAACGCCGCCAGGCCGGTTACGCACCAGGCCACTGTGCAGATGCGTTTGAGAAATGTTCCTCCCATGAATCCGACGGCGCCATCAAGTTCTGTGCGGCCCGCGGCGCAGGTGCCCATGTTGTGTGGCTGAACGGTCACACTGAGCAATGAGTTCAGGGCAATCATCACAATATAAAACACGCCGATGTCACCGGGTGTCACCAGTGAGAGCATGTTGCGGTCCGGCGAGAGTTCGACGAATGAGGCCTTCATGCCGGCCAGGCCACCGACAGCATCGAGCACAAACGGCAGCAGCAGAAACGAAAACAGAATTGTGAGGATTCCCTGAACGAAGTCGGTCACGATGGCGGCACGCAGTCCACCCGCCAGGCCGTAGACAACGAACAGTAGCGTCATGACAACGACGGCGGCTTCTGACGATACGGCCGAGCCCGTGCAGGCTTCGACAACTTCGGCCGACCCTTTCAGCATGTTGCCGATGGTCACGACAAACTTGGCCAGTCCGAAGACGCAGAACAGCACGGCCACCGAATGGCTGTAACGGGCTTCAAAGACGTCGGCCGTTGTGAGCGCTCGAAAGCGACGCATCATTGGAGCGATCAGCCAGAAAAACGGCGTCGCGAACAGCCACATCCACTGGTACCAGATGCCCGCCAGTCCGCTCGAATAGCACTTCGATGCGACGCTGACCGCCTGATCCGAATGCGTACTCGTGCCAAAGCCGTGCATCAGCATCATCACTCGGCCGAAGCGGCGGGGCATGACAAACTCAGCCATGCTCGTCACTTTGCGTGCGGCCCAGACACCAAGGACGGTGATGCCGACCAGGTACAGCCCCAGCGCCAGAAGATCAGCCGTTTGCAGTCCAGCCATACGGATTCGCTCGCGTACCAGGACGGTTGGTGTACGCGATCAGAGTAATGCGAATCCTGCGCGGCGACGAACCTGTCACCTCACGAGTCTTGCCCCCGTGCCGCGACCCAACGCTCGGTAGACCTCAAACAGTGTGACCAGATCGCCGTCTTCAACATGGTGGAATTCGCCACCGGTGGTCTCCGCCGCGTCGCGGATCGGCTGCTGCTGGGCACCTCGACCGAGCGTGATGCCGTGAATGATGATGTCATTCTGCTCAGCGACCGAAGCGTAGTGATAGATCGAATTCACTGGAGTCGTTCCCGGTGGTTCGATCTCGTTGGCAAGGCCATCTGTCATCAACACGATGAATTTCTCGTAGTCATCGGCATTGACACCTGAGCGGGTATGCCGCAACAGCTCTTCAATGGCAACACGTAGCCCACCCGCGATGTTTGTTCGTGATGAATAAACGCCTGGGACGAGTCGAGGAATGCGATTTTTCACGGGATTGAAGGATCGGCTGAGTGGCCGCTCGAGATAACCGGTCAGGCGCGTGCCGCCACCACCATTGCCTCCACCATTGCCTCCACCATTGCCTCCGCCGTTGCCGCGGCCATTACCACCACCGTTTCCACGGCCATTGCCGCCGCCATTACCACCCGCGTTGCCACCGCCGTTTCCACGGCCATTGCCGCCGCCGTTACCGCCAACGTTGCCTCCGCCGTTACCGCCGACATTGCCGCCAGCGTTACCTCGGCCGTTACCGCCAACGTTGCCTCCACCATTTCCACGGCCGTTGCCACCAAAGTTACCACCAACGACGCCTCCGCCGTTCCCTCCTGCGTTACCACCGCCATTCCCGCCACGTCTCTGAAACAGCAGCTCTCCCGACGGAGGAGCAATTCGCGCGAAGAGCGGCATTTCAGGACCATGAAATGCCAGTGGCCCGATCGGGACGGGGTAGCTGTAGACGGCCAGCGACAGACGGTCATCCGCCCCCAGCTCATCGATCAGGGCCAGGGCTGCCGATCGTGTGTAGGTCATTCGATTGAACTGAGACATGGATCCCGAGCAATCGATGACCATGACAACGTCGCGCGGCATCCCGAAGTCATAGACGGCGATCGCGGACTCGCTCATATCAATACTGTCGTGGTCGATCACGGGTGCAAAGAAGAGAGCCACAGAGTTGCCGCGCTGTTTCGAGAGTCGCCCCGTGATGCGCACGGCGTTGGCTTCAGAGATCTTTTTGCCCTTCACTCGCGTGAATTGCCCCGAGGACGGATCCCATTCACCGATTTCGACGTCTTTCCGACGATCGAGAACCAGAGGGTTGCCGTTCACGTCGTTAGCCGCGGCCACTTCGATCGCGGCATTCTTGATCTGGCTGACGCCACTTGCCGGTACGTTCTGCAACTCCTGAGCGGCTGCGAGAGCGGATGCGTCGACTGCACTCAGCAGTTCCTGATGCACGATCGTGATGTATCCCGTATCGATGCTGAACGCCGCAAACGCGAAAATCATGATCAGACAGAACGCCGCCATGACGGCGACCGAACCCCGGCGTAGTGGTTGTTCTGCAAATATGCGCATGATCAGCTCCCGGTAATGGCCCAGAACCAGACGAAAACACTGCCTGTCAAAATCTAGGTCAGAGTCGGGAGGTAAACCTGTATTTCGAGACCAGATCCGGACTTCAACGCGCACATCCTCGCGAATGGATGCGAATGTCCTGTTGCCGTGTTTACGGAAAACAACGTTGTCGTCTCCGCTGGTTGCGAATGGGCGGCAATTCGTCATTCTGTCGTGTGCACGCAGTCTTTTTTCCGGAGATGTACGATGAGCAAGCGATATGGGTATCTGCTGCCGGCCGCATGCCTGCTGGCCGCGTCGAGTCTGGTCGGCGTTCTGTCGGCGGGAGCTGAATCGGACAGCCACACGAAATGGCAGTACAACACGACGCAGATCTCACTGGATCAGTTGCCGCAGACGCTGACAGACATGGGAAACGACGGCTGGGAAGTGTTCTCGATTCAGGACACGCGGTCGGTCGTCGAATCGGATCCCGCGACCAACGTCCCACACGTCAGGACCGAGACGTTTCAGGTCTCGGCCAAACGTCCGGCCCCCTGAAGTCCGCCAGCGTGGTCAAGAACATAGCCAGATCATGAGCCGCGCATCTTCGTCCCGCCGCACAGCCCGCCGTTCGGTTCCGTTTCTGGTACTCGACGAGAATCGGTTTGCATGGACGGCCGTGACGCAGCACCACCCGGACGGAGAAGGATCAGATCGACGCGGTGGACCGGTGCTGGTCTACGGACCGGCCGGTTGCGGCAAGACGCATCTGTGCGAATTGCTGCGGCATCCACAGTCGGGTGGAAAGCGAAAGGCCGCGCTGGATGTGCCCTTCATCGGTGCTTCAGATTTCGTGGAACTCGTGGCACCCGGTCAGCCGGAAGATGCACTCGCGCCGCTAACGGCTGGTCGCGTATTTGTGCTTGAGGATCTGCAGTTGCTGGCGCGTCACGATTCCGCCCAGCACCGGCTGGCCGCGTTGCTCGACGAGGCAGCCCGAACCGGGACAACCGCCGTCTGTAATTCGGTCAGCGCACCCGGTGATTTGAAGGGCTTCATCCCGAAGCTGGCAAATCGATTGCGAGGCGGTGTCAGCGCGGCGATGCGTCTTCCCGGGCCGGGTTCTCGCGAGAAACTCCTGCAGCATTTCTGCACTCACCTGCAGGTGGCGCTACCCATGCCGGTCATTCGGCTGTTTGCCCGCGAGCTGGCGGTTTCTCCGCGCGAACTGCTGGGAGTGCTGCTGCGATTCGATGATCAGGCGAGGCAACAGCAGGTGTTTCCAGACGCGGCATTCGGACGCAGATTTCTCAAACACGAACTTCAGCCACGCGACGTTTCAGTCGACGATGTTGCCAAAGCGGTCGCCCGGCAATTCGGAGTGCGTCTGGGTGACATGAGATCGGCGGCACGCGATCATTCAATCGTCCTGCCACGACAATGCGCGATGTTTCTGGCGCGCGAATTGACTGGCGAGCGCTATAAGCAGATCGGTGCCAGTTTTGGCGGTCGCAGCCACAGCACCGTTCTGCATGCCTGCTCGCGCGTCGCCAGTCTGATCGATGAGGACCCCGGCCTGCGTCAGCAACTGCGACGTGTTCGCCAGGTGTTGAAGATCGCATAGAGGCGTCAGCACCGAGCGTCTCAGGCAGCTGCCGGTCGAAACTGTCCGCGCAACCTGAAGCATCCCACAGGGCCACCCCTCGTCACCACGAATCAACCTGTGCCACCTCGCGGCCAAAAAGGATGCCTTAGTCTTCAAAAGCCCGGCATTCGCGAAAAGCCGGGCTTCTATTCGATTTGGACCGGTGGATGCCGCCCGATCGCCACAAGGACCTGCCGGAGATTGACGACACCAGGTCGGTTGAGTCGCAGTCGTTCGACCGTAGCCCGGCCAATCGGTGTGCGACCGATGACGATGGACCCATCGTCGGTCCATGAAAAATGGTCCGCCCAGACGTGCACTCGTGGATGAAACATCGGCACGGTTTCTCCCGTGACAGGATCAACTGCCTCAGTCGCTGTGAATTTGATGTTATTGCATCCCTGGCACGCGGCAGCGAGGTTGTCCGGTTCATTCGATCCGCCAGCGCTTCGCGGCTGGATGTGTTCTACTGTCAGCGGATCGGAACTGTACGTGCTCTGTGCGAGGCAATACTCGCAGCAGTGACCCGCTCGCTGCAGCACCGATTGACGGACATCTTCCGGCAAGCGGTCAGGCATTTGCCGGCGGCCCGATCCCGAGTTCGGTCATGAGGTCATCGATCGACACTCCTCGCATCCGGGCCAGCTCAGCAACGCACGTCATTCGAGCGGCATGGGCCTGCTCAACGATATCGGTCAGTGCGACGAGTTCTGCATACTCCTCGGGCGCGAGTGTCTCGTCCTGGCGGCATTCCATCAGCTTGTGATATCGCTCCCATGTTTCCGCAGGCAGGCCTCGGTTGATTGCCTGCAACAGGTCAGCTTCTCCCGCAGGAAGACATGGTGCATTCCGGGCGTCTCTCGTCTCCTCAGAGACAAGACAACGCTCCAGCAGGTTTCTGGCCAGAAGGTCCGCCTGCAGTCCCTGCTTGCTGGCAAGCTCACGCAGTCGCTGTTCAGCCTCAGGGCCAAGCTGAATCGAAACCATGGGACGGGGATCCGGTGAGAGGATGTTCGGCAGCAACATTCGGGACACGCCACTGTACCGCGAGAACCCGCCTGCCCCAAGCAGAAGATCGAAGGTCGGGTTTCGTAGGCATGAACAAGCTCCGCGCAGTTCCGGCACACCTCGTGTCCCCTCCGCCCGCCGCGCGATCCACTGCTGCGCCCACGCCGGGCCACAACCTCGAGGCCATGACCGCCGACTCGAACTCCTCGGCTTGACTGGCGCGGAACTGGGTCCGACAGCCATGCAGGGCGTTGTCACGCACACGCCGATGATCGTTCACGGCCTTTACGTACGTCTGCCTCGCTGAGGAGTCCAGTCCCACCGGCCCTCAACCCCGCGGCACGCGATTCGCCGATCTGAACCCGGTCGAACGCCGTGGAGGCATCATCGCGACCAGCCGGGCACCTTTCGACTGCGCTGCCTTGGCTGCAAGCGACAGGGCCACCCCTCGTCACCACGAATCAACCTGTGCCACCCCGCGGCGAGTTGTGTTTTCCGTCGTCGTACGAATGCAGAAAGTGACATGGAGCGAAGACTGAAGTATCGTCCAAAGACGAAATCCTTAGCTTTGGAGAGAATGACATGGTGTCTGAGCAGACGAAACTGGTGATTGAACGCGCAAAGACACTCTACGAAGAGAAACTCCGGGACGACCTCGAGGCTGAGCATCAGGACCGTTTCGTGGCGATTGAGCCGGATTCGGGTGAGTACTTCCTTGGCGACTCATTCGATGCCGCGGTCAGAGCTGCAAGAGCAAAGTATGCAACGCGGCTGACCCATACGGTACGGATTGGCCACCCGACTGCCTTCCACATCGGGTTACTCGAACGATGAACGGCCACGTCGACGAAAAGCTGCGGGCATTGATCCCCATCCCCGTTGCGGCCTCGACTTCAGAAGCGCCCACGAGTCTTCTCGCGTGGGTCGATACCGCATTCAACGGCAGTCTTGTGATTCCGCGGCGCCCGATTCGCTGATCTGAGCCCGGTCGAACGCCGTGGAGGCATCATCGTGACCACCCGGGCATCGTTCGGCTGCGCCGCACTGGTTGCAAGCAACAGCGCCACCGCTCGTCACCACGAATCAACCTGTGCCGCCCCGCGTGAGAGCGGAGACCACAGATCGTGTTCTCCGCCTTCATTCCGCAGATCGTCAGACTTGCACAGTAGTTTTATGGAATTGATAATTTCGAACAGTGACAGACAGATGCTCCGTAGTCGAACGGGTCGGCAATGGCGAAACGGCGGCGATACATGGTTGACGGACAGCGTCCTGCGCAGCTTGGCGCGATGTACCAGTCCCGGTTCTGGCAACGACTCGATGACCTGACAATAGACGCTCCTTCAGCCGACCGTAAGGCGTCAATCGATCACCTGAAGGCCAGTCCCTGCGGGGCCTGCATCCGCGAGCTACTGCAAAACGCCCTGAACCTGCACCAACTGCGGCTGAAGATGAAGAAGAAGGGCGAGCCCAGCGCTTTCGGCGACGGCGACCTGATCCGCCGCGGCTGGGTCTGCGAACCGGACGTTCGCGAGGCGGAACCGGGCGTCGCGCTGGACTGGAACAACGACGAGGAGACCGGCCAGTAGTGGCTGCGGGTGACCGACAACGGCGTGGGAATGACAGAGGATGTGATCAAGAACTATTTCAAGCAGATCGGCAAGAGCTACTACCGCAGCCCGGAGTTCAACCAGGAACGAGCCGCCATGAAAGCCGCCGGCGAAGTCGTCTCGCCGATGCGACGTTCTCGGAGAGTGTTAGATCGAATATGATTAAACCAAGTGACCCACGGCATTCGGAGCATGGCCATGCACGTCGAATCAATACGACTGAAATACTTTAAAAGATTCCGAGATAAGCAGTTCGATTTCATCGACAGAGAGACTGGGCTCGCGCGACCACTCATCGTGCTTGTTGGTGAAAACGGGAGTGGGAAGTCCACCGTTCTCCAGGCAATCGCGGCCACGCTTGGAACGGCGACACGACGTTTGCACGAGCCAAACGATCTTGAGTGGCCCGGATTTGACTTGAGCCTCGCCGGTACGTCATGGAATCTCCCATCCGAAATTATTCTGAAAATGGGATTTTCCGATGTCGAACGGACGGCAACAGCCGAGTACTTCGAAAAAGTTCCTGGCTTTGAAGACCGTTCGGGGATCACGCCGCCCTCGCAAGACACTCCCGTCACGTTGACACTTCGCGAGGGGCGTGTCCACGCAGGAACTGGGCAGCAGTACTTTCAATTCCGCGGGCGGGAGTACGCGAAGCAGATCGTAAAGCTTGTCGAAGAAGGGCATGGCGTCTTTGAAAGAATTGGAACGGTGTTTTGGTATACGGAGCATCGCACGTCGACCAGCTTGACAGCCGAAATGATCACTTCACCGAACGACGCAAACGATCATTCATCGAACGGAGGGTATCTGCACTACGACGAGAATCTCTTGCGACGGCGATTGGCCGATTTCATGCAGTTTCATTCCCGTGTTGAAAGAGGCGAGTATCAACTTCGCTCGGGTCAGCGTGACTTGTTTGCCGACATTGAAAGAGCCTATGCCACCGTATTTTCGAATCGCCGATTCGAAGGGTCAGTTCCACGTTCGGACGTCGATGAAGTCCTGAGCGAGCCTTGGTTCTTTCTCTACGACGGCCAGCATCAGTATGAAATCTCAGAGATGTCTGGAGGTGAACGCGCGATCTTTCCCCTCATTTTCGATTTTGCGAATTGGCACATTAACAACTCAGTCATTCTCATTGACGAAATTGATTTGCATTTGCATCCACCCCTTCAGCAGGCACTGATTCGGGCACTTCCCGAACTTGGCAGGAATAACCAGTTTATCATTACGAGTCATTCGGACTCGATTGTGCAAAACGTCCCGCCCGAATGCGTGTATCGGATGGAGGGTACGCAGTGAATGTAACTGGTGGCGGCACGAAACTGCTTTTTTGTGAGGGGGAACCTGCGAGCCTCGACTATCGGTTGCTGAGTCGCTTGCTTCGTGGACGTCCGCCGACAACGCTGATTGTTCCGTCTGGCGGAAAGCAGGGACTCCGCTCGTTCATTCGTGGTCGATTGGAAGGTTATTCAACCCCGCCTTCTTATGTCGCGTTTCGAGATAGGGACTTCGATGCCGAACCACCGGCCGCTGTTGCGTTGATTTCCCCATTGCCAGGCAGACCGGTTTTCCTAACGCATCGCGCGGCAATCGAAAACTACTTGCTCGACGCGGCGCTGATCGACAGCTACTGGACCACACTTTCCCAGAGTGCGCCGAACTGGAATCACGGAGACTCGCCAGGCGTAGCTGATATTAGATGCTGGATCGATGCGGCTGCAAAAGTACTGACGAACTACCAGGCAGTGCGTTGGTCGCTTTCCAGTCTGAAACCTGGTGATCGCTGGCCAGAACTTAGCACGACATGGACAGAGGGGAGCGGAAGTCTGCCAGCCAATCTCGATGTAGACGACTGCCTCACGAACGCAAAGCAACTCGTAGACGATTATAGGACTGAGACGAGCGGCATCTCAGTGGAAGATCTCTTGGAGCAGTACCAGCGTTTCTCCTCACTGTTTGCAGATCCCGCATTTTTTGATCGAGCCGATTACTTGATTTGGTTTCACGGAAAGGACCTCAGGAAGTCAATGCAAAAACTGCGTCAGAATTCGATTTCACTGCAACACTTTTCGGGATGGGCTGTTGAGCATATCGACTGGAATCAGCATGCTGATTTGCGTCAACTAGCTGCGAGCGTTTAACCGTTCCTCCCTCAGAATTGCGCCATCTATTTCCCTGCGTTTCCCATGACAGCGGTGGCGCTGGGCTAGTTGCGTCGGGAGTGCAGCGAGTGGCGAAGCGAGCGCTGGTACCGACCGCTGGGCGTCGCGCCGTTCCTCTTGCCCGCCCTGCACGACGTGTGGCCAGCGCACACCGAGTTCATCCAGGAGACGTTCGGAGTGCCGCACATCTACTGCCTGCTTCCCCGCTTCGAACTCTGGTCCAAACGCTTCTGTGACTGGACCGACGTCGGCCGCCACGGGCAGCTTGATAGCGGCACGACCTGGAACGTCTCCGCCTTCTTGGACCTCGCCGGCCACCTCAACGACACTCCCCGGCCAGGTGCCCTGGAACCGCGGCACTCACGACGTCAAGGAAATTCCCAGCATCGGCCTTCCTTGCGGCTGTTTCAAAGTGACGGTTTGTCGGCTGGGTGAGCGTCTCAGGCGGCTGCCGGTTGAAACAGCAGGCTGGTCTGGAAGAATCGTTCGGGCAGCAGGCCGTATTCTCGCAGAGCTGATTCCACGCGTGGCCATCCAACCTGTGCCGCCATATCGAACGCCTTCAGCCCGTTTGCGATCCGTTCGTCACGCGACGCAAAGTTGCGGAACCACAGCGGCCGCGGGAGGTACGCGAAGGACACGATCGGTCGCATGGCGATCAGTTTCAGCAACGGCCAGTCGAATTGTGCAGCAGCCTGCTCGATGATCGGCCCGACAATGTGCTCCTGCTCGTAGAGGAAGTGAGCCTGAAAGATCTCCCGCTTCTGTGCGTCCGTCAGCGGGCAGTCGCAGGAATTGGCAACGTGAACTCGGTTGACTGCTTCGAGTAACACAGCCGGAAGAATCGCCGATGCCTCCGGTTCGGTCCCGTGCAGACGTGTGAAGTGAAAGTTGGCATACGTATCGATGCAGACGCGGCGGTTGATCTCTCGAAAGGCGTCCGCGAATTCGCCGAGCGCTTCCATCTTTCGTTGCCGCTTTGCGACGTTGAGAGGGTTCTGCCAGGCCAGGCCGCGAGCCAGTCGGAACCCGAACTTGAACCAGCCGCCAGCCCACAACGCTCCGTGAGCAGCAATCAGTGGAAACACGTGATTTCCGCCGGACTCGCGATACACGCTGTGATACACCGTCGCTCGCTGGGCCAGATCGGTCAGACCGCCGGCCAGACGCGTCCCTTCTTCACGTAACCGCTCGTATTCCGCTCGAAGCTCGTCCGTCGTCATGTGTCTTTCCTCTGCTCTGGGTTCACCATGAGGCACACGACCGCAGAGGAGACGAACGATTAACCGGCCGATTGCATTTTTTTCTGACCGTCCCGATGCAGCTCAGATTGAGAACGCGCAGCCGGCGCACCGCGGCGGGAGACGGGCAGTACGCCGGGATGGGACACAAAAGGAAACCCGCGCGCGACAGCCAGAAAGTCTCAGCGCTGAAGGTTGCGGAACGACTGGCTCAGTGAGCGAGCAATGTCTTCGATTCGCGTGGCGGCACTGCTGGCGCACGTAGCGACGTCTGGCATTTTTTTCAGTTTTTCGCTCGCTAGATGCAGGATCCTCGCGACGAATTCAAGGTGCTGAACCAGCACGTCCCGCTCTCGCGGCGTCGCTCCCTGCCGCGCCGCCGCGTCGTAGCCGTCACGCATCGCATCGAGAAGTTCTGTGACTCGCTTGTCGCTGAGCAGCGGCGAGCGAGATCCGCTGGCTGCCGACGCCGGGCTCAAGTCATTGACCAGCTCAAGCAACAGCCGCAACAGCGGGCATGCGCCCCGCCAGGAACTGAGCCAGAAACCTGGGTCACGCGCTGCTATCTGCCGTGCCAGGAGTTCCGACTCGTCGCACCATGCCAGAGCCTGCGACACATCAAAATCTGCCGCGACTTCCAGTGTCATTTCGGGATCCCACTTCAATTTCTGATGTCGACGTCGTCGCCAGTGCCACTTCTCTTTGGAGTCTTGCTTCAACCATGCGGGGTCCAGGGCTCCCTTCAGCAGGCTCAACAGTGCCCGCAGCGTCAACAGTGTGTTGTGCGGCCAGCGGGTCGTCTCCCAGTCCCATGAGTCGTCGATTTCCGTCTCGTCGTCCGACAGTCGGACTTGCCGGGCATGCTCGATTGCGTGGGCGCAGAAATAAATTGCCGATTCCAGTTCACTGCAGCGTTTGGTGTGATTCTTCAGCAACATCGCGCGCCGGACGTGCGGATTGCGGCGAGCCATCAGCAGGTCGAAACTCATTGACACTTTCAACTGTCCAGCCAGTGCTTCCTCGCTCTGATCGAGAAGTTCGGCCCACGGAGGCGTCCCTGACGAATTGCTCGACGCGGAGGCGGTGACGTCGCTGTTGAAGTGTGAAATCGCCAACCGGTTGCGGCATTCGCACAACCGGATCAGGTCTTCCGGACAACTTCGCCCTTTGATCTTCACACACGGCTCAAGGTATTTCAGCGCCTTGCGGTATTCCCCAAGGTCCGACCACGCAAGCCCCAGCAAGGACAGGAACTGCGGGTCGTTCTTCCACTGTTTTTCAAGACGCTGCTCGATCTGTTCGAGTCTCGACTTCAACCCCGGTGTGTCGGACACGCTCGAAGCTGCCGCCATGCTCGACAGGTTCTGCAATTCGAGGCTGGCTTCGTCTGGACTGACCCAGTGCGAGTGGCCGTCGTCACCGTCTCCGTAACTGTCGCGTGGTTGCTCCAGCCGCCAGCCTGGATCGCCATAACATTGATAGGCTCCCCACGTATTGACCTGCGGATGACTTTGCCACGTCAGCCGCCGGGCTCGTATGACGGATCGTCCGAACGTCTCTCCGGACAGAATGGCCCGATAAAATTCATCGGCAAACGTGACGGCCGCCCTGTCTTCCACTTCCCAGCCAGCCGCCACGACGCACCGCGCCCCCATTCGTATGAACTGTCCCGCGATGTTCGCCGCGAAGTCTGGCCAGTGGATCGCTCCCTTAGTGCGCCCCAATTCGCAGCAGTTGATAAACACCAGATCGGGCACGACCAGCATGTGCTCTGCTTCGCTGGGACTGAGCGTCACGCCCGGCCCGATCACCATTCCACTGATCCGCTTTCGCTGGTTCTTTTGATGCGGATCAGACCGGCGATTCCTGTCCTCTCTCGTATTTTTTTCTCCGTCATCTTGCGTCTGATCGCCTTCGGACAGCGTCACTGATAGTTCGTGAACGCCGTGTCCGGCCAGATGCAGAATGCGGTAATCACAGCGGTGCAGCGTGTTCATGATGTCGAGCATTTCGCTGCGCACAGCGGCCTCGACCTTGTAATTGTTCCTCTGCAGCCGCTCGATCACCCTTTCACATTCTGTCACCGCCCCTGGCAACGCCACAAAGCCCTCGATCGGCTGCTGATCCGGCCCGACGGGATCACCAATGACGCAGGCGTTGCGTGCCAGGGAGTCAACGGGACGTTCGCGAAACCGTCCCGTACGAAGCTGCCGAATCAGGCCGGAAGCCACGGCCGGCGGCTCTGTGCTTTGACTGCGGCGATCCAGCATCAACTCCCAGGGAATCGCCGCCGCCGCGTCGTCGAGAATCAGTTGCAGATTGTCGCCCCAGTCCGACGCTTCCTTGAGCGCGTTGGGCAGCATCCGCTGAAACAGCGTGTAACAGAACTCCTTCCGCATCGTGACGGACCGGGTGGCGGCCGAGACCAGCGCATCATCCAGCCGCGGGTCCGTCCGTAACGGTCGCACTTCGGCACGTGCCCGCCGTGTCAGCGACACAAACCGCAGCGTTTCTTCGACCGCGTCCCCGCCGTCCGGATCGTCCCGCGTGATCTGCAGGCGGTGCCACCAGCCGCCCGGTTCACGAGTCGCCAGCCGGCGCTGATTTCCCCCGCGACTCTTCAGCTTGCCATTGAATTCGAACGTCGAGCCCAAACTGCCCGGTGTACCGTGATCCTCGGTGTCCAGCAGCCTCGACAGATGCCGCGCGGCCAGAACCGCGCGGTCATGGTACATATCGATCAGTTCGATCTCGTCGATCTCCACCGATGAGGAACCCGGAACGGCTTCAGAATTCAGTTTCCTGAGCTGTTCAGCAGCTTGTTTGACGCCACGCAAAATCGCTTCGAGCGACTCCTCAACGCTCAGACTGTCGGCCCCGGTGCCGATCAACAACGAACTGACGCGCACGGCGCGACGGCGATTGGCGTTATCGTCGAACCGATCGTCACGCTGTTCGGCAACGACCAGCGCGTACTCCTGCATGGCCCTGATGAATGTTTGTTCGAGTCGGTTGCCGGTGAGCGCGCCGGCTTCTCCCAGCCCGACGACGACGACTCCACGCGGTCGCCGATCCGGATCCGGCGACAGGCAGATTTCGCTCGAACGTAACTCACCGGCGTACAAGCCCAGTGCCTGTCGCCGCGACAACGCACCGTTGAACGCCTCATCGAGCCGCAGTTCGGGACCACACAGCGGATCGCCACGGTAATGGCCCACGGCGACCGGATGCCGGGCAAACGCGAGATCGCCATGCACGACGCTGACTTTGATGCGCGACGAAACGGACGCCTGCTCGCGCGGCCCTGTCTGGAGGCGCGACCCCAGTCCGGAGAACACCAGCGACCGCTGCGTCGGAAACAGCCAGATCGCCGCATTGGCCGGAACCGTGCGTGCGGTCGTGATCGCAGCGCCGCCGCGCCCGACCGGTTTGCGTTGAGGCAGATCGCTGGAGGCACCGTTCTGCAGCAGGTCGCGAATTGCGGAAAACGCCGGCCGGTGGCTCGCCAGGCTGCCGTGTTCCGCATCCAGAAAATAACGCGGCATCTGATTCAGTGCGGCGATGTCCCACGGAACGCGGCCGTCACCTTGTGACGTTGTAAGAAGCTGAAACTCGCCGGTGTGGCTGCCCTGCCGGGGAGTCACGCGAACGCCGATCGGCGTCTCGTCGCTGAGCCCACTGACATACACCACAGGCTCGGTCGACCAGTCGATCTGTTTCAGAGTGGTCAGCGTGCGTGCGGCCTTCTGCAGGTCACTTGCTTGCGGAATCGGAAACGCCGACGCGTTCGCAGGTTTGTCGTTCAGGTCGCGCTGCCAGCCCTCCCAGCGACTGGCACTGAAACACGAATGTTCATCGCCAGAGTCTGTGCCGTTTCCGGTTGGCAGCAGTTCCAGCACACCGGGGAACTGCGAGATAATGTCGCGCAGCTCTTCCTGCGAGTGCTTGAAGTCCAGCAGTGCCAGCTTGCCCAGCAGGTCGTCCCGGCCCAGCAGCAGCGACACGATGCTCCAGGAACCGTCCAGCGGCGTGCCCAGCATGACCGCCCGCGACTGGGAATTCTGTCGCACTCGATTCCAGACGTCCGGAGCCCGCGCGATCAAAGCGGCCAGCACCAGTCCGCCCATCGAGTGTGCCAGAAACCGCACCGGCTGCCCGGCATCACTGGCCTTGTCCAGGATGCCGTTCAACAGCGTCCGCAATTCATCCGCGGCGCTGGCAATCGACAGCCGCCAGTCGTACGGAAATGTGATGACGTCGTGCGACTCCGCCAGGAACTCGCAGATGTCCTGATACGGATCCGCGAGCAACGCGGACGCGGTCACTGCATTCGAAGCGGCTTGATGATCACTGTTGTTGATCTTCAGATCGGCCAGACCGCCCAGCAACAGCCGACTCAGACTGACCCAGACCGGCGAGCTCCCGACCGACAACTCGCTGCCCATAATCCCCGGCAGGACGACGACGATCGGCTTCCGGCCCGTCGGCACTTTGACTGTTGAGGCAAAGTTGCCGCTGAGTCCCGGCTTCGCCGACCGGGCGGGTTGAACATTCAACTTCTGAGTGATCCGTGCAAATTTCGCAGCGAACGGATCGCTGGCCAGCAGCCGCTCAACGAGTCGCGAAGCGGTCTGATCGTTGTGGAAATACGAGAAGTGCGAGACTTCCGCACGGCGATCGAGAAAGTACGTCGCGTCACTGAACTGACCGGCTCGTCGCGCGTCCGCTGTCTGCAATTTGATGGCCGGTTTCACACGGCGGGCTCCGCCATACATCGAGCCGGTGTTGACGATCAGGTCGTTGGGGCCTTCATAAAACAGATCGGGGATCCACATCAGAAACTTGCGCACCCAGTCGTCGCCTTCGCGATGACCGGCGATGACGGACAGGTCGGCGGTGACTTCCACGTCGTCGCGGTTCAACATCCGAACCAACGGCGACTGTGGCATCATGGATTCCAGCCCCGGCAGTGCGTCCGGTTTCGTTCGCTGCTGAACAATCAGCTTTGCCACCGACGCAAAGGCCGCGAAGGCCTGACCAGCGGCAGGACCAGCCAGGCTTACCGACCGAGTGGCCGCCGACAGGAAAAATGACAGCCAGCGATCCAGGCGCCCGGAAGCGAGCGTCGTTCCCAGCGCCGGACAGGCCACGCGGACGAATCGCTCGATCTTCAGTTTCTTTTTCCCGAGGAGCTTGCTCAGCTGTTCAAGATCCGCTCGCTCCTTGGCGGGTTTCGGCCGACCTTCAAACAGCGCGAGATCCGTCTCGTCAAATACGCGGCCGTCAACGTGTTGATCAACGCGCTCCCCGCGACACAGCAGCTCGCCGACCAGTCCGCCCCGCGAGTGCGAAACAACGTGTAGTGTCGCGCCTTCGGGAAGCTGATCGACCAGTTCGATGGCGTTCTTCACTGGGCTGACGGTCAGCGAGCGATGCTCGAACGCCCAGATTTGCTGGTAGCGGCCCTGCAGTCGCTGGAGCGTTTTCTTCTGCTCGTTCCAGAGGTTCGAAAAGCTGCCCGCCGTACTCGACGCCGTTCCGTGAATGAACAGTAGAATCGGCGCGGTTGACTGGAGCGGACCCGGCTTGACGGGTCGGAACTCAAAGCTGTCGAGCGACCCCTGCATCAGGATGCCTGGCAGGTCCGCAGTAAACTTGAGGCCGAGATCCTTGAGTTCGGTTTTGAATGGACTCAGCCGCCGATCTTCGAGCTTCTGGCACGCCCACCGTGCGCCCGTACCGGCGACTTTGTCTTTGGCCCGTTCAAAGGCCTTCTCTTCCGCCCCACCGGTCAGTTTGTGAACGACGGTCTTCACGATGTCGCCCAGGAATCCTCGACTGGCCGACGCCCCCTGCACACTGTCCGGCAATCGGGCCGGCAACTCCCAGACGGGCTTGCCGTCGTCCTTGTCCGTTTCCGGCGCAGAGCCGCCGCGGCTGGCCTGGCCGTTGGGTCTCAGAAACTCGTCCTGATAATCCTCCGCGGAAATCAGCAGCTCGAATCCGTCGTCGAACTGCACCGTCAAGACATCCTCCTCATCGACGGGCACCGTCGTGTCCGCCAGTCCCGATGTCGCGGACCGCGACGCGGACGGGAGCAACGTCACATCGTCCCAGTTCAACCCAAGTTCTTTTTCAAGCTCAGCCAGAACTTCCGGAGCGACACCAATCGCCGCACTGCCGCGACTCGCCAACTGGCCGCCTGCCGCCTGCTCAAGTCCCCGCAAATGGAACGAAGGTCGCCATGGTGAATCGCCTGTGTTGGGAAACGTGCTGTCGATGCGTTGATCAGTTGGGAATGTATAGTGGCTGAGTGATTCACATTACCCAGAATTCCCATATATCCACAACTGAGACCGGCGCGTTCGGCCACGATGCCAGTGCTCAAAACTGACTGCGTCGTCAAACCACAAAGTCAGCAACGAGTTCGAAACAAGTGCCCGTTTTCGATCCGTCATGGCCAGACGAATTCGCAGCCCTGCACACTGGCGACGATGTGCACGGCATTGCGGCTGAGCGGCGGCGGAAAGGTTCTCAAAATCGGCGCAGGTTTGAGGGCGTAAGTGCCACAAAACCAATGGAGCGAGGTAGCGCGACGGGCGCCTCTGCGTGCAGGCTGGAAGGCGACCCTGCCGCTCGCCCGAGGTCTTTGATCAGGTGCGGCCCCTCGGGCGCACGAGCCCGAGGCTAAGCTGACGCCTGCCGAGGCTGTGCCCTGGTCCGGAGCTGAGCCGTAGGCGGATTTCTCCGAAATCCGCTGCCTTGGACCTGGCAAGACTGAGCGGCGGTCGATGTGCCGGCAGGTTGCGATGTCGCCTGGTCCCGATTTCGGAGAAATCGGGCTACGGCTTCGCTGAGTTCCAGACGAGACAACAGTGGCGGAGGCTCTCCAGGTCTGGATCCGCACTACGGTTCATCACGGATCCTGACTCGACAGATGCGGCACGGCTGACGTCAGCCGACCGGCGGTGGTGGAGGCGGTGGCGGGGCCTGTGCGAACGCTCCGGCCAGTTGAGGCACTTCGCTGGCGGGTTTCCAGCCGTCCATACCGGCGGTCCATACCAGCGTTGACCCGTTCACCTGGCCCTGGCTGACACCCTGTGAGAACTGCTGCGGTGAGAATGGACCCTCGGTCTGGCCATTCACGGCAACATGAAACGCCTGCTGTGCCGGTGGCGGAGGTGGTGCGGCGGCTGCAGGCGCCGGCGCACCTGCCGTGTTCGCGGAATTCATGAACTTCCCGGCCATGGCGAATCCCATTCCGAGTCCCATGCCGTCACTGGCTCCGCCGCCCGCCGGATTCTCGGCAGCCGCCTGAATGGCGTTGCCCATCTGGTACGCCTGGAACTTCTCCATGTCGCCGATCACACCCATGCTCGAACGTGTGTCCAGAGCTTTCTCGACGGCTTCGGGAAGCGACACATTGACGATATTCATCTGCGGGACTTCGAGCCCGTACTCGTCGTCGATCCGCTCGTTGACGTACGACCGCAGCTCGTCACCCATCTCGCGATAGTGAGCGGCCAGGTCGAGGGCGGCGATCTTCTTCTCGCCGAGCATGTCGGCGAACGACGAATTGATGATCGACCGCAGCAGTTCGGTGATTTCTTCCGCGTCGAATTCGCCGTCTGTACCGACCAGTTCTCGCAGCAGAATCGCCGGGTCGATCGCTTTGAGCGAGTAGGTACCGAACGCTCGCAGTCGGACCGGACCGAAGTCCGCATCGCGGAGCATGATGGGATTGGGCGTGCCCCACTTCAGATCCGTGATCTGGGTGGTGCGGATGAAGTAGACCTCGGCCTTGAACGGGCTATCGAAGCCATGCTTCCAGCCAGACAGTGTGCTGAGAATCGGAAGGTTGTCGGTCTTCAGTTCGTAGTGGCCGTTTTCAAACACATCGGCCAGTTCGCCGCGGTGAACGAAACACGCCATCTGACCGGGCCGGACAATCAGGTTGGCACCGTTCTTGATCTGGTTGTGATAGCGGGGAAAACGCCACGACAGCGTGTGCTGGGAGTCGTCGACCCACTCAATAATGTCAACAAGTTCGTTGCGTAGTTTGTCGAACAGACCCATCGCTTTCACTCCTCGCAGAAACAGTTTGGTGGACTCGCCACAGGCGAATTCTGTCGGGCATGATCGTCCCGGTCAGATTCCGGCGACAGGCTATCACCTGACCGCGCCGAACTCCAGAACGGGCGAGGGCGGCCTAACGGAGAAGCGTCGATCCGGTTCACGCCAGGTCAATGACGAGTTCCTGGCTGACGCCTCGCATGTCCATCTCGAATTCAATCTCGCCGACTGGCGGGCGGGAGTAGAACCAGTGGACACCGAGCCGACTGGCAGCCGGAAGAGCCGGCATCACGACCTCGGACAGCGGCTGCTGCAGGCCGTGTGCTGTGTAGACATCAATTGCTGAGATCAGGTCATCAGTCGCACCAAGTCGATCCAGGCGATATCGCATAATGCCGACGACGCATTCGGCCTTCGCGAGCATCGCGTCTGCTGAAGTCTCGCCAACGCGCACGATGCGGTCGCGGTCGAGACTGCGCGTAGGCAGCTCACCACCGCCAGCCACGACAAATGTCGACCGCGGCGTGTGGCTCGGAAAGCAGTAGGAAAAGCCGTACAGAACGGTTTCATTCGGAGGGTCTACGACTGGCGCCACATTGGTACGTGCGATGGGATTCTCGCCGTCGACCGGAGTGTCCCATTCTTCGAGCAAGGCCCGATACTGCTGGTTGAATTCCACAAATCCACCGATCGAATGCGGCTCGGGGCAACGCAGTTCGACGGCGCACAGCGCGTGCTGATCGAGACCCAACTGCTCCAGGAAACGCCGTGCAGCCACAAGTCCACCGTGCCAGCCGATCGACTTTGCCAGTGTGACATGGACGATTTCGAATCCGGGCTGGGCAACAACGCCGGACGAATACGGCTCGATCCCCTGCAGAAAGCGGTATCCGCCCTTCGGATTCAACGTCAACGGTGTGGTCATAGCGACTTTCTGTGAGTGGTCGGGATTCCTGGATTCAGTGCCGGCATGGCCAATGAAGATCGCACGGCAGACAGAAGCGTGATACGCTTCGGTCGCAGAATCCTGTCGATTGCAAGTGTTCGTTCTTCGACCAGTTTGCTCCAATGGGTATCGATCCTGTGGCTCGGCCACAGGCCACGACTGTTTCCGCGGGCCTGGTGGGTCTGCGGAATTTCCGCTGTTCATCGTTTCGAGGAGGACACACTCATCAGAAGACCACAATTTGCGTCCGCTGAGATCAGCAATCAACCCCGTATGAATGACCGCATTCGCATTTCGCCGGTCCGGGTGGTTGACTCAGACGGAGAGATGCTTGGAGAGTTGGATACAGATAAGGCACGGGAAATCGCGAAAGACCAAGGCATGGATTTGGTTGAAGTCAGCCCTGACGCTCGTCCGCCGGTGTGCCGGATTATGGATTACGGCAAGGCGCAGTACGAGAAACAGAAGAAGCAGCGGAATTCTGCCAAAACACACGCGATTCAAGTGAAGCAGATTCGGCTGCGGGCCAAAACCGGGCAGCACGACATTGATGTGAAGGTTCGCAAAGCCCGCGAGTTTCTGGCGAAGAAAGACAAGGTGAAGATCAACGTCCTGTTTCGCGGTCGTGAGAACGCTCATCACGAACGCGGTCGCGAAATGCTTGTACACATCATAGAGGCACTGGAAGATGCCGCGGTCGTGGAGCAGCCACCCCGCATGGAAAGCCGTCGCGCAATGTCGACCGTGTTGGCTCCCATCCATTGACCGCGTGAAAGTTCATTCGTGGGCGTCGCAAGTCCGAATTGAATGCCCCGGCATCCGATTCGGCACTGCGGCGCAGAAGTCTCGTTTGTCTTCATTGAGCGACCTCAGCCGGAACAAATCAACGTGTTCGATCGCCTTGCCTCCTTTTCGATGCTTGCGGCCGGCGAAACCGGCGCGTTTCGCGCCATCGAGTACAGCCTGCCGGAAGAGCCTTGGGAGTGGGTGGTCTATGTTGGCGGGTTTGCGGTGCTCGCATTGCTGGGACTGCGCGTCGCTTTGAAGGACTCCATCAGACTGCATGGCTTCTGGCGTGTCTGGCTGATTCTGCTGCGAGTGGCCGTGCTGGCGGGAATCATCGTGATCGCGCTGAACCCGCAGGAACGCACGCGGAAGCTGGCATTCCGTCCGTCGCACGTTGCCGTACTCGTCGACCGTTCTCTGTCCATGCAGTTGCCGGAGAAGGCGCGGACAACCGATACCTCAGCAGAGGCTCAACGCAGTCGGTCCGCGGCCGTCCTCGAACTGTTAGCGGATTCCGACCTGATCGACACTCTACGCCGAAACCACACGGTCAGTATTTACAGCTTTGATTCCGGGTTGCACGGCCCGCACGCCGTGCTCAGATCGAATGACCCACGGGTCCGGCGTGGCGACCCGGGCGAGTCGCCTCCCGCCAATGGCGAGGTCACAGCTGGTGACACGGCTGCCGGTGATTCGACAGCATCGTCGGACACCGTTGTTGACTGGAATCCCGTCATCGAGCCCGTTGGCGTCGAGACGAGACTTGGTGAATCCCTGATCGAATTGATCCGCACGGTCAGCGGTAAGTCGCTGTCGGGTGTCGTCGTGATCGGTGATGGCGCGTCGAACTCGGGTGTCGACCCCGAATCGGCCATCGAACAGGCCAGAATCGCCAAAGCACGCATCCTGACCGTTGGAGTTGGCTCCACGCAGCAGCAGGCGAATCTTCTGATCGCCAACCTGCAGGCGCCCAGTGACGTGCATGTCGGCGACGGCTTCGAAATCTCGGCATTCATCCAGGCTCAGGGACTGGCCGGTAGCGAAATCGTGGTGGAACTGCTGGGGCAGCCGGCTGGAACTGATGGCGAACCAGAGATTCTGGGAACGCGCGACGCGGTGATGGGTGAGGACGGCATTCCGGTCGAGGTTTCGTTCGAGCAGCTTCAGAACCAGGCGGGCGAGTGGGAATACTTCGCTCGCACAAAGGCTCGACAGCGAGTTCTGGAACTCAGCGAAACCGACAACGAACGTCGCAAGTCGATCAACGTGGTCGATCGCAAAACGAAAGTGCTGCTGTTTGCCGGCGGACCGATGCGAGACTACCGCTTTGTGCGCAATATGCTGTACCGGCACTCGGCGATTCAGACGGACGTGTGGCTGCAGTCCTCTGACGCGGCCGGGGCCGTCAGTCAGGAAGCGAATCAACTGCTGACGTCGTTTCCGGCGACGAAGGAAGAGCTGTTCGAGTACGACGTGCTGGTCGCCTTTGATCCAGACTGGCGGGAACTGTCGCCCGATCAGCAGGAGCTACTGAAGGAATGGGTCTTCGCTCAGGCAGGTGGCCTGATCCTGATCGCCGGAGACGTGTTCACCCCGATGACCGCCGAACTGGACCAGCTCGAAGGTGTCCGCGAACTGTACCCGGTCGTGCTGAACTCCTTCGTTGTGAACTTTGGTGGGGACCAGAATGCGACGCAGGCATGGCCGTTCGAGTTCACGCGCGAAGGGCGTGAATCCGGCTTCCTGCAGATCACCGATGATCCGCTGACGTCAGCCGCTGTGTGGCAGGAGTTCACCGGAATCTATGCGTGCTATCCGACCAATGGCACGAAGGCAGGCACAACGATTTACGCCCGTTATTCGGACCCGCGATCACAAACGAGTGACGGGCTGCCCATCCTGCTCGCGGCACAGTACTACGGGGCCGGTCGCGTCATGTACCTGGGCAGTCCAGAGATGTGGCGGCTGCGTGCAATCGACGAAGAACACTTCGACCGCTTCTGGACGAAGACGATTCGCGAATCAGGACAGGCGCGTCTGAAGCGGGGCAACAATCGTGGCACGTTGCTGCTGGAACGCAGTCAGTATCTGCTGGGACAGACAGTCCGCGTGAGAGCCCAGATCCTGGACGCTCAGTTTGAACCGCTCACTGCGAATTCGGTCGTAGCCGACGTCTTTGACAGCAACGGTCGACCGATGAGTCCTCCGCTGACTCTACAACAGGATGCGTCCCGCGCCGGTCAGTTCGTGGGCAGCTTTCGTGTCAGCACTCCTGGAGTCTGGCGACTTGAGCTACCGATCCCGCAGTCCGCCGAACGACTGGTGGAGAAAGTCGACGTCGTCCTGCCGAATCTGGAAACGGACAACGCACGCCAGAACGCTCAACTGCTGCGACTCATCGGAGAAGTCACCGGCGGTGCATACTTCCCGATCGCCGAGGCCGCCGCGGGAATTCCGTCACGTCTGCCGGACATGGGCGAGGAGTTTCAGATCGATCAGCAACTTCGCACTCTCTGGGATCGGGAGTGGTTGATGTACCTGCTGATTGCACTTCTGTCTGTCGAATGGCTGACCCGCAAGCTGCTGAAACTGGCCTGAAGCTTGTCGGCACTGATTGAATCCACCCGAAAGCGATTGTTTTGTGCCTTGCGGGTCGCGCCGTCCGCTGCCAGAATCTTTTTCACAACTGTTCCTGCGAAAAAGTCTCGGAGAAGACTCGATGAGTGACGAAGTCCGAGTCACGGCCGAACCTCAGTCCGTGCCATCACAGTGCAAGTTCTACGTCGATCAGCCCCTCTATGAAGCCCGGTCCTACTGGTTCGGAAATGCCGAAGCTGCCGAGCTTTCTCCGCTGGCAAAGCGTCTGTTCGACATAACGGGGACATCTGCGGTACTGATCTCTCACCAGACGATCACGGTGACGAAGTCGACCCCCGACCCGTGGCAGTTTATCGCGCCACAGGTGGGAGCGGCGATTCGGGCTCACACTCAGTCAGGCGAAGAAGCCGTTCCGGCATCGCTGACCGAACAGTTGCCGCCGTCGGCTGAACTGCGGCAACGTGTTGAAACGGTGATCACCAACGAAATAGCCCCGGGCGTCGGTCAGCACGGCGGCAGCATCAAAGTGGTCGACGTCAAAGACAACAATGTGATGCTTCAGATGGGCGGCGGCTGCCAGGGCTGCTCGTCGGCAACCGCCACATTGAAGTACGGTGTCGAAGCCGCCATTCGCAAGGCGGTCCCCGAGATTGGAGAGATCATCGACACGACGGATCACTCCGGCGGAACGAACCCGTATATGTGATGCGGGATCGACCAATCAGACTCAGAACGCCTCGACTGTTGAGAAACGGTCGGGGCGTTTTTTGTTTTGCCCCTCGCGTCGCCGGAATGCAACAAACCCGCCAGGTCGGTTTCAACTGGCTCCGGAGCGACGTGCCAATCCCGCGGAATGCCAACCGGCAGGGTAGAACCCTCATCGTGTTTGCCCCGGCTCACAGACGGACGACTGGCAGCGTGTAGGCTTGCAGCAGGTGGGCATTTCCGGCCACCAGATTGCGGCCGTTCTGGCCGTGTTGGTCCACTGAATCCGTCTGTCCTTCGCGTATCCAGGAGAGCATGTCTGTGAGCGCAGCAACGACCGAACAGCGCAGAAACATTCGACTGGCCGTGCAGCCAGACCACGCCAAGGTCACGGTGATGGTCGACGGAGCGCAGCATCAGGGCGTCATGGTCAATCAGTCGTCCGAAGGCTTCGGCCTGCTGATTCTGCGCGGCTTGCGTCTGGACGAAGGACACCACATTCGCGTTGTGTCGGAGGATGCCATACACGAATGCCTGGTTTGCCACCGGCGACCGGAAGACAACTACCAGCATATTGGACTGCGGCGAGTTGCCGACGTTCCGTTCGTTGAGAGGCCAAAGAAAAAGCAGGCGAAACGCTGGTTCCGGTATGGAGCCGGGGGTGGGCTTGTTTCGTGTATCGTTCTTGGCTCTGGCATTCTGGCCTGCATCTTGTGCGTCTGGAATGGACCACCCGAGAAGACGGCCGAAGACCGGGCCGCCGAACAGCAAGCGCGGGCAGCCAGTCAGATCCCGGACGATATGGCTCCGACGGACGATCAACTGGAAAACCGCGAACGCCTGCGCCAACAGGCTCGGGACCCCGGCAGTTCGACACGTCTAAGTGGCGCATTCTTCTCGCGACTGACCGGTCGCAATGAAACAGCCTTAAGCCAGACGCTCGCGGGCCATGGGCTCGACTGGGACGGACTGGTGGCAGAACTGGCGCTCTCGTCGAGTCAGCAGGATAGCATCATTCGATTGCTGACCAGCGGCAGCTCCCAGTCACCAGCGACGGCTCGCATGCAATTGCGGAGCGTCCTCAATCGCCCGCAGAAAACGAAGGTCGATCTGCTGGCAGCCAGACTGTAAGGAATAGTCCCGAAATAACTTCCCGGAATTGTGAGCCGTAGGCGCTAGCCGAATGGCACTTGTTTTAGATAGATGTTGATAAAAGCGCGAATTGACGAAGGTTGGGTACAGCATTTGCGCCATGAGATTGACTTCTCTTGAAAGGAGTCATTCTGGCATGGCAACGAAATCGAAAGTTCCGATCGACTCGGACAGGGATGCGCAGTTCGAC